>OARM01000060.1_pt1 | contig 64543 bp, 57 predicted proteins | sample 1475591 | NCBI WGS metagenome assembly OARM01 (sample SAMEA3360676, study PRJEB22359) | human gut metagenome | biome: ENVO:urban biome; feature: ENVO:human-associated habitat; material: ENVO:feces | place: Bangladesh | collected 2011
TAATTTTAATATAATTGCTTTTTCTTTTATTTTAATCTAATAAAATAAATAATACTTTTTTATTTTAAAACCGGCAAATTATGTTATTTATTTCAACTATATAATTATAAATATTTAATTTTATAGTTATTTTATTTATAAAGTTTTATAACAGGAGTATTATTATGAATACTAAAGACGTGAAAAAGTCAAATAAGTTTGAAAGTTTTTTAAATGTCATTGAGACAGTAGGAAACAAACTTCCAGACATCACTATTTTATTTTTAATAGCATTTTTTATAATGCTTATAGTGTCATGGATATTGTCTCATTTTACATTTAATTACTTTCACCCTACCACAGGAGAGCAAATAAAAATTATTAATATGCTTGCTCCATCAGAAATAACAAAGTTTATAACAAAGATGACATACAACTTTATAAACTTCCCTCCTTTAGGTATCACAATTGTAGCTACACTCGGAATAGGAGCAGCTGAAGGAAGCGGATTTATTAGAATGATTCTTATAAAATTACTAGCTATTATACCAAAAAAAGCAATAGCACCAGCAATTATATTTATTTCTGTTGTAAGCCATATAACTTCAGATTCTTCTTATGTAATACTAATGCCTATAGCTTCTATAATGTTTTTTGCAGTAGGAAGACACCCATTAGCAGGAATAGCAGCTTCATTTGCAGGACTTGCCGGAGGTTTTTCTGCAAGTTACACTCCTTCTACAATAGACCCTATAATGCAAGGCTTTACTCAAGGAGCAGCAAGACTCATAGACCCTACTTATACAGTAAATGTTTTATGTAATTATTTTTTAAGCATATCATCAACTTTTGCTGTAATTTTAGTATGTTGGTTTATAACAGATAAAATAGTAGAGCCTTTCTTATGGAAAACTATGCCTATTGATGAAGGCATTAAACCAGAAGATACAAGTATTTCTTCAATAACAAAAGAAGAAAATAGAGCTTTTAAAATAGCATTTTCTGTTTTAATATTAATGATTGTGCTTTTAGTAGTTTTACTTATTCCAGAGAACTCTTTATTAAGATCTCTAAATGGCGAATTAACTACTCCAGATGCTCCTGTAATGCAAGCAATAGTACCTATACTATTTTTATTTTTAGTAATACCTGGATATATATATGGAAAGCTTACTAACAAATTTAGAACTACAAAAGAGTTTAGTTTAGCTATGGCTGGAAGTGTTAAAAATTTAGCTTCATTTTTAACTTTTTCATTTTTCTGTGCTCAGTTTTTGTATGTATTTGGAAACTCTAATGTTGGAACATTGATAGCTATATCTGGTGCTGAGTTTTTAAAATCTTTAAATATGGCACCGCAAATAACAGTAGCAGGCATCACTTTACTTACAGCAATATTAAATTTGTTAATAACTTCAGCTTCATCAAAATGGGCAATATTAGCACCAATATTTGTACCTATGCTTATGGCTGTCGGCATTTCTCCAGAATTAACTCAGGCAGCATTTAGAGTAAGCGATTCGGCTATAAATGTTGTAACTCCAATGTTTGCATTCTACCCTTTAATAATTTCTTATTGTCAGAAATACTGTAATAAAACAGGTGTTGGAACATTATCTTCTATGATGCTTCCTTATAGTATAGGTTTATTAATTGCACTTATGATAATGCTTTATATATTCTGGGGCTTAAATATACCTATAGGATTTAACAGTGGCTATGTTTATCCGCCAGTTCATTAAATAATTAACTTAAAAGAGGTAAAATAATATGTTAAACGATGATATTAAAAAATTTCAAATTGACAGTTTTTTTAAATATTCTTCTATACCAAGTCAAAGCAATGCATCTTCAAAAACACTTCCAAGCTCTGAAGGACAGATGAAGTTAGCAAAAGTTTTAGCAGAAGATTTGAAAGCTTTAGGTTTAATAAATATTGTTGTAAATGATAATTCTATTGTTACAGCATTGCTTCCAAAAAATAAAGATAATATACATTCTATTGGATTTGTAGCACATCTTGATACTGTTGATATTGGACTTACAGGAGATGTTCATGCTCAGATACTAAAATTTGAAGGCAATGATTTATGCTTAAACAAAGAAAAAAATATAATGTTTAAAGTATCAGAACACCCTGAAATAAAAAATTATATAAACAATGATATTATATTTTCTGATGGAACAAGTGTATTAGGTGCTGATAACAAAGCAGCAATATCAACAATAATGTCTGCATTAAAATATATCAAAGATAATAATATAGAGCATGGCGATATATATATAGCTTTTGTGCCAGATGAAGAGATAGGACTTCTTGGTTCTAAGCAATTAGATTTGAATGTATTTAAACCAGATTTTGCATATACTATAGATTCATGCGAAATAGGAGAAGTAGTATATGAAACATTTAATGCAGGAAGTGCTTCTATAGAGATAGAAGGAGTAACTGCCCACCCTATGAGTGCTAAAGGTGTATTGGTTAATCCTATACTTATAGCAATAGATATAGCTAATGAATTCGATAGAAAACAAACTCCTGAATGTACAGAAAAAAAAGAAGGATACATTTGGGTACAAGGAATCAGCGGAAATCAGAGAAATGCTTCTTTAAAATTAAATATTAGAGACCATAACAAAAAACTCTATGAAGAGAAAAAAGCTAAGATTAGAGAAGCTGTTGAAAAACATCAAAAATTAGAACCTAGAGCAAAAATAGAACTAAATATTGAAGATGTATACGGCAATATAGCTGACTCTGTTAAAGAAGATAAGTTTCCTATAGATGTTATTTATGAGGCAATGAAAAACTTAAATATAGAAGCAAAAACTTTATCAATGAGAGGCGGTACAGACGGCTCAGCATTATCTGTAAAAGGCCTACTAACACCAAATTATTTTACAGGTGCACATAATTTCCACTCTATATATGAGTTTTTGCCTATACCATCATTTCATAAAAGTTTGGAAACTACTCTTGAAATAATAAGAATTATATCTTCAAAATAATTATAGTTTTATTAATAAAGCAATTGATTATAAATAATCTTTTGCTTTATTAGTAAATTATTTTTTATCTTGTAAGAAGTTTTATAATCTCTTCATTTTTTCCGTATTCTCTGGCATAATACAAGGCATCATAATTACCTCTTTTTATACTTTTATCAGCACCAGCATCTAAAAGCATTTTTGTCATTTCTAAATTTCCTCTATGACAAGCCCACATCAATGCTGTCATACCATACTTATTTTGAACATTAACATCGGCATTATTTTTAAGAAGTACTTTTACAGCATTAATATTGTTATAAGAAGCAGCTTCTATCAATGCAGTTTTGTTATCATAAGTTTTATAATCTACATCAGCACTATTATCAATTAACTTCTGTAAAAAAACTTCATTAGTAGAATAATTTACTGCAGTTATCAATGGAACACTATAACTAAGCAAAGTTTCTTGATTAAGATCACAAACTTTCAAACTTCTATCCAAAGAATCAGAACCATTTTGAAGTAAAATATCTGCTATATCATCATGTCCATACATATAAGCATAAATCAAAGCATTTGCATTATTTCTGTTTCTTTTATTTATATCAGCTTTATTTTCAATTAATATTTTTACAGTTTCTTTATAGCCTTTCATAGCAGCATACATTAAAGGTGTTTCTTCGTTTTCATCATCTCCGTCATAAGCTATATTAACATCGGCTTTATTTTTTATTAAGAGTTTTACCATTTCAATATTTTCTTTTCTATTATGTTCTAAAGCAGAAAATAATGCAGTTCTTCCTCTAAAACCCTGATAATTAATATCAGCACCATAACTTAAAAGAAGTTTAACCATTTCCATATTATTATTATCAATTGCAAGTATTAATACACTATCTGTAAGATATACTGTCTCATTAACATCTGCTTTATATTTCAAAAGAAGCTCAGCCATTTCTATATTATTATCCATAACAGCAAGAGATAACAATGTAAATCCCTCATAATTACGATTATTTACATAATCATTATATTTTTTAAGAATATTTTCAGCTTCTTTAATATTGCCTTCATTAACATAATCTATTAATTTTTCAGAAACTTTGCTTTTATTATTATTTTGACCGTATAAGCACAGACTAAATAAAAATAAAATAAATATTAACTTTTTCATAATTCATAAACCTCTTTAAATTATTAAACTTTTATTTATTTTTTAAAAATATCATTACAATAGGAGCTATAAAAGAAAAAATAAACGAGTAAATACCATAAACATAAATAAAACTATATATTTTATTATTTCCAATTATTGCTTCATTTATATTCACATTGTTTTTTAAAGTTGTTATTATGGATTTTATATTTTGCACTATTATGTATGTTAAATTAACAGCTATTATAGTATTAAGAACTGTAATAGAAACTTCATTTATTTTCACTTCAGAAATAATCACTCTGTATATGCTTGCACCTAATACTAATATATTAAATAAAAATGCTAGTATTGGAAATATTATATAAATTGCTTTTGTTATTATTCCAGCCTTATAATCAGCCCTCACAAAATATAAAGTAAATACAAACAAATATAATAATATATTATAAACTATAAAAGACTTCATATTTTCAAAAGGTCTTATAGGTTCATAGAACAATGCAAAAAACAAAATAAATATTAAAAATGAATATATAAATAATAATGCTCTTGATATATATATTGATAAAACAGTTTTAAATCTCTTTTGAATAAAGAAAAATATAAAAGGTATTATGGAAAGAACAAATATAATAGACATAAAAATAAGTTTTTCAATTAATGGTTCCAAATCACTTGCTATATTAGTTCTAAAAATAAATCTGTCATATAAAAAAACAATAAATATCCAAAATACAAATGCAATAATTGCAGCTATTGCAGAAAAGAAAATTATATCTCCTAATTTAGTAAAACTATTAGATATATTATTTTTAAAATTGTTATCTGCCAAAACTATTATAATAAAAAATATTATATATGATAGTATACTTTTATTAATCATTATATTAGACATAAAAAAATCGAGCATATTAGGTATTTCATCTTTTAACGGAGCTGAAGTAAATATGCCAAGCAAAAGCACAAGTAAAAATGATAAAAATGTTATTAATACAGTTCTTTTATTAACATTTTCAAAATTACTGTTTATACTAAATAAAAATGAATAACAAAAAAAGTAAAATACTTGAAAATAAAAACTATTAAAAATTATATTATAAATTAATTTTTCAGAATCATATGTAGTATCAAACAATAATATTTGCATATCCATAGGAATAGAAGAAAACATCATAAGAGTAAATACTAATAAAAAATATAATATCTTTTTAGTGTTATTATTAATTAATTTATTTTCAGACATATTGAGATAGCCTCTGTAGGTATATTAACGTTTGAAAGTGAATTATAAATTATAATTGCAAATTGTAAAGCATTTATGGATTATATTATTTAAACAACTATATTTTGTCATAGAATTCTTTGTTTGATTTAACTTTTATGTTTCTGCTACATATTCCCAAAATATCAGATATAGTATGTGCGTTTTTTGCAACTTTGACGAAGTCCGCACCGCGTAGCCGCGGGAAAAAGTTGATAGAAAATTATTATTTTAATATATTCTTAAAATTTTTAACTTTTTTATTTTAATTATTTGCAGGGCTTTGCCCCGCACCCCAGTTCTTTTATTGGTATAAAAGAACCAAAAAAACTGCATTTAATAAAGTATAGTTTTTTATGTACAAACAAAATATAAACTTTATTTTAGATGTACATATTCCAAAAAGATAAAGTTAAAACACTCGCACTTTGTTGTTCTTTTGACGAAGTCCGCAAAGCGAAGGCGGGAAAAAGTTGAATAAAACAAAAACTTATATATTAAAACATAGTAATTTAGATATATAACAAAAAATTGACTATTGTTCATTTTATTGTAAAATAAAAACATAGGTTTATGGAAAACTGCTTATGGAAAAAATAATTAGAAGAACATCATTAGCTATAATATATATTTTATTAATTTCTGTTTTAGTATTATCAGTAATATTTATTCCAAAGGGATATAATTTTTATAAGTTTTGTAAGGATTATATAAATATACCATTTACAAAAGATGAATTAAATTTAGACGAAGAGAGAGTATTAAAAATATATGACAGAAACAATATTTTAATATCAACACTCTTTCCAAAGCATGGCGGTTTCTATAGTGAAGTAAAATACAACGACATATCAACAAACCTAATAAATGCAGTTATAAGTGCTGAAGACAAAAATTTTTTTAAGCATAATGCAATAGATTATAAAGCAATAGTAAGAGCATTTTTAGCTAATATAATAAGCGGCAGAGTGGTATCTGGAGGAAGCACTATTACTCAGCAGCTAGCAAAAAGCATAATACCAAGAGAGAGAACATATATTAATAAATTCTATGAAGCATTAGACGCCATAAGATTAGAAAGAAACCTATCAAAAGAAGAAATTATCACAGAATATTTAAATAGAGTTTTTTTAGGCAATAACTGCTATGGAGTGGGAGCTGCCTCTCAAGTTTATTTCAAAAAAGAGCCAAAAGATTTAAATGTAAATGAATCAGCAATACTAGCTTCAATTATAAAATCAGGCACAAAGTTTAATCCATACAAATATGAAGAGAGGTTAAATGACAGAAGAATATATGTTATAAACGAAATGAAAAATAACGGCTATATAGATGATGCAGAATATCAAAAAAATATTAATGAAAAGATAGATGTATACAACAATAAAGATGAATATACTTTCAAAGCACCGCACTTTACAATGTATGCAAAAGAATCATTAGCACAATTAAAATACAACAACATAACAGAAATAAAAACCACTCTAGACTATAAACTTCAACAAGAAGCAATAACAGTAATAAGCAATGCAAGTCAATCACTTCACACATTCAATGTAAGAAATATTTCATGCGTTATATTAAATGCCAAAACAGGCGAAATATTATCCATGATAGGCTCTATGGATTATTTTGATAAAGAAGTTGATGGGGCTGTTAATGGAGCTACTTCTTTAAGGCAAGCAGGAAGCACTTTAAAACCTTTTTTGTATGGATATTTATTTGATAAAGGTGAAACTCCTGCCTCTGTTATAGCCGATGTTAAAACTTATATAAACTCACCTGGAGGGGATTATATACCAGAGAACTTTAATCATAAATATCATGGTCCTGTTACAATAAGAGATGCACTTGCTAATTCTCTAAATATACCTGCTGTAAAATGGCTTGCAAGATACAGTATCAGAGATTTTCAAAATATTTTATTAAAATCTGGTTTAAGCTCTATAAACAAAAATCCAGATTATTATGGTTATTCTTTGGTATTAGGAAGTGCTGAGGTGAGATTAGTTGATTTGGTTTCAGCCTACACCATATTTCCAAATGAAGGTAAGTTTATAAATCATTATTCTATAAAATCATTAAAAAAAGAAAATGGAGAAATAATAAATATACCTAAAAAAAGCACAAGACAAGTAATATCAAAAGAAAGTGCCTACCTTATAACAAGCATATTATCAGACAGAAATGCAAGAATGGGTTCTTTTAGAAGCTATAGAGGAATTGTTTATCCTTTTTCTGTTGCCATAAAAACAGGTACATCAAAAGGCTCGAGAGATGCTTGGGGTATTGGATACACTAAAGACTATATAGTTGGTATTTGGCTTGGAGATTTTAAGGGAAGCGAGATGATAAATATTACAGGCGGAAACGGTGCTGTTCCTATAATATATGATTTATTTATCATGCTTAATAAAAGTCAAAAAGAAACAAAATGGAATAAGCCAGAAAATATAGTAAATAGAGATATATGTTTAATAAGCGGAAAACTAAGAGGAGAGTTTTGTAAAGAATATAGAAATGAAGAGTTTTCTAAAGAACATGTACCAACAGAAGAATGCGATGTTCATAATTTATATATAAAAAATAATGAAGATGGAAGCATAAGCAAAAAAGTATTTGTAAACCTTCCTTCAGAATATAATGGCTGGATAAAAGAACAGCAAATAGAAACTCCAACAAGAGATTGGATAAAAGCTGATAATATTTATAATAGAACATTAACTTACAGAGAAAAAAGTGAATACTCAAAAAATATTATGATAACTTCTCCTACAGACAACTCGGTATATAAAATGGATTCTACCCTTCCAAAAGAATATCAAAACATATTTATAAAAACATATATACCAGAAAATATTGTCTCAGCAAATCTATACTGTGATGATAAAATTATAGCTGGCATAGAAGAATTAAAAAGCGGAAATATTAGATGGAAATTAGAAAAAGGAGAGCATAGTTTTTATATAAAAGCACTAAATAAAGAAAATCAAAACTTAAACAGTATAAAAGTAAATATATTTGTACAATAAAAAATATTATGTATATATAAAAAATATTTCCGATAATATACCAAAATGTATTATGGAGTTTTACAAATGTATAAAAAAATAATTGCTATAATATTTGTATGTGCTTTTGCTTTAAATGCCCAATATAATGCTAATTATATGGAAGTAGTATCAGTTCAAGGTGAAGTAAAAATTACATCAAAAGATATAATAGCTAAACCTGCTAATATTGGCGATTTATTATTTAGTAATGATAGATTAACATTACAGGGAAATTCTTACTTAACTTATTATATACAAAATAATTCTTTATTTAAACTAAAACAAAATACTTCTCTAAATATAGATGAGTCATTAGATAGAAATAATAATATAAAATTCACATTATCTTCCGGAGAAATTATAGCAATTACAAAACTTGATTCAATCAATATAATTACTCCAAATGCTAATATTTCTATGAGAGGTACTGCTATAATAGCCAACAATAATGGTATAACTACTGTTAAAGTGTTATCTGGTTCTGCTAAAATTAATAATAATACAGAACTTAGTACTTTTATGCAGGCTAATATATCAAATACAGAAATAACTACAGGCAATATAGTTTTGAATGCAAATATTAAAAGTTATTTAAATGAAATAATTAATATGCCTTATGCTAATAATGTTACTCAAGTAAATTTTTATAGAAGTATAGTAACTTTACCTGATAATACAGTAATCAATGTTAATCAATCTACTATAGAAAAATAAATTAAAAACTTTATATAATATTGCTATCTTCATATAACTTTTGACAAATAAAAAATATTATATATAATTATTAGAAGAAAGTTATATGAAGGATAGAAATGAATCCAAGAGAACAAATTGTTAATGCTGGAAAAAAGCTATTTAAAAAATATGGATTTAAAAAAACATCTATGAGTGATATTGCTTTAATGGTTCACAAATCTAAAAGCAGTATCTATCATTATTTTAAAAGTAAAGAAGAAATTTTTTTTGCCATAGCTGAAAATGAAGCATCAGATTTAAAAAGGTCTATATACGAGGCAATAAAAAAAGAAGATACCGCCGAAGCCAAAATAAGAGCATATATACTTACGAGGCAAAAGGGATATATTAAATTAGCTAATCTTTATGAAGCACTTCATAGTGAAATATTTGAAGATTTTACATTAATAGAACATATGAGAGCTAAATATCATAAAGAAGAATATGATACTATCAAAATGATATTAAGAAGCGGTGTAAAAAAGGGTTTATTTAATATAGATTTAAGACTTGCCACAGAATCAATACTAGCAATAATTAAGGGTTTTGAAATGGAGTGGGCAAAAAATAAAAATATAGAAAATAATGAAAAAGATTTAGATATCATAATTAATATTATCTTCTATGGAATAGTAAAAAGATAATTATTAATGATGAAAATACCCTATCCTATTACATATATACTTTATATCACAACAAGCTTTGCTTTTGGTATATCTATTGCATTAAAGTTTAACAGCAATTATTTTTTTTATATATCATTAATAATATCTTTTATTCTAATAGCGATATCAATAATTCTTGCTGTATACAACAAAAATAGCTTTTTTATTTTAATAATCTCAGTATTTTTTTTGGGTTATAGTTATACAATTTCTAGATATTACAATATATTTTTATCGCCATTAAAAGAATTTAACAAAGAAATTAAAGCATATAATTGCAAAATAATAGATTATGATGGAGTGGTTAATTTTAGAGACAGATATATTGCCTATGTTGATAAAGTTTATGACGGAGAGAATTGGTATAATTATGCTGGAAAAATTAGACTATATCATAACTCAGCAAAACCAATATATATAAATGATACTATTACAGTATACACAAAAATTAATCTATATAAAAATTTACTTACAAATAACATCAATATAGTAAAAGCATTAGAAAATCAAATGCTCTATGGTGTAAGCAGTATTTATCCATATATTAATTTTACTGTACAAAAAGAAGCTTTTTCAATATTAAACTTTCTAAATAGAATCGGTCTATATTTTAGAAATACAATAAAAAAATCTTTAGCTGAACATATAGAACCAATAAGCTATTCAGTTGCTCAATGCATAATTACAGGAGATAAGAATATTATACCGGCAGATATTAATCAATACTTTATAAACTCTGGAATATCTCATATATTATCAATATCAGGTCTTCATATATCTATGATACTTTTTATATTATTTACAGCATTATCTTTTTTTCCAATAAACTTTTATAACAAAATATTCATCTCTACAATCATAACTATAATAATATACCCAACTGTAAGTATATTCTCTGTTTCAATAGTTCGTTCAAGTATAATGGCTCTTTGTATATTAATATCCTACTACTTTGACAGAAACAGAAACAATGTAAACTCTCTATTTTTGGCAGCATTAATAATATTACTGATAGAACCAAACTCTATAAAAGAAATAAGTTTTCAATTTTCATTTTTAGCAACATTAGGCATAATATTATACTACCCTATTTATAATTTTTATATAATATCAAAAATTAAAAACTTGAAAATAAATGCTTTTTTACAAAATATATTTATAACCATATTAGGATTTTTGGCAATTAATATAATATCACTTATATCAATACTTCCATTAAACATATACCATTTTAAAATTTTAAATCTTAACTCAATAATAGCAAATATATTCGCTGTACCATTATCTTTTATAATACTCTCATCATCATTAATAACTATATTCACATATCAAATATTTAATAGTCTATCAATATACCCAGCAAAAACAACAGAGTTTGCTGCAAATCTTTTAATAGAATTATCTAAAGGAATTTCTGATTTTCAATACTTAAGATATAATTTTGAATTAAATATGTATATAGCAATATTTGTTACTTTTGTCATTATGCTAATAGGATTATTATTAAATATAAAAATAAATAAAAGTATATAAAAAAAGTGTATTCATATTTGAATACACTTTCTAATACAATTTTTCACCTATTTTTAAGATTATTTTGCTGGAGTTAATTTAGTTAAAGCATCTTCAACAAGAGCTTTCCAAGTAGCACCAGTAACACCATCAACATAAATGTTGTTAGCTTTAATCATTTGGTCATAAGCTGCTTTAGCTCTAACAGGACCGCTTGAATGAGCACATTTAGTCATTACAACTTTAGTTAATTTACCACCTTGAACTGTTACTTTAGCTTGGTAGTCACCTTGTTTAGTTTTGTAAGTAGCTTTGTAATTGCCCAAATAAGTACCATCAGGTATCTTAGCCAAATCAATTTGAGTTTGAGCAAAAGCTATCATACCAAATAATAATGCAATTGAACCTACAAATGCAATCAATTTAGTAGACTTCATACTTTTCTCCTATTGTATATATTTTTATTCTTATAATAAACTCATATTTAATTTAAAAGTAAAATAAAAACAAAAAAAATTTACACTATTTTGTTATTTTTTTACCTTTTCTTAAATTATCTAATAAATTATCATATTCTATAGAAACCATTATATTATAGTATCTATTATCTACATAATTTGCATATTCTACTTTCACATTATTAGATATAAAACTTTTTAAATCATCATAATATTTATAATTTTGAGGCAATTCTTTTGAAAAAGCATTCTCAATTTTAACAATAGAAAGAGATAAAGCAGCATTATAAGCACTATTTTTATTTTCTTCTAATGTGGCATTATTATCACTATTTGGATAGCCTATAGAATTAATGCTAAATTTATTTTCATTAATCCAACCATTATTAAGTGTTTTAGAATTAGTATTTACAGAGCTGCAAGAATAAATAAAAAGCAATATTATAATAAAATATCTCATAACAACCTCAAGTATTTTATATAAAAAATAATCGTAAAAATTTAGTTTTTTTTAATAAGATAATTTTGTATATTATTAATTTTAGTTTATAATATTACCGAGTATATAAATAATTTTCTTTATAAAAACAATTGGAATTTACTATGAAAAAATACATACCTATTTATTTTATATTAATAAGCAATTTACTATTCCCTCAAATATACACATTACAAAACAATGAAACTCTAAAAAATGCTCATATATTAAATGATACAAACTATGCCATAATCATAGAGAAAAATAACGCTAATAACAAAACATATGATATACTCTATAAAAACAGCAGATTAGAAGGATACAAAGATTCTGGTATAATAAAAGTATTACCAAATGGCACATTAGTTGCTACTATGCTAAAACCTTCTATCGGTAAAGATATGTGGGTTGTTATATACGGCAATAAAGAACAGGAATTTGATTCTATAGAAGCTTCTGCTTTTGCTGAGAACAATTCTATAATATTTGCAAGACTTATGGATTATGGTATTGCAGTTATTAATGGAGAAGCAGCAACTCAATACTCTGAATTATATGAATATGTTATAAATAATAATAACTATGCATTTTCTTATTCTAGAGACGGAGAATATTTTGTTAATATCAATGGAGAAGAAAAATCCGTTTCCGGAAAAGCAGAAAAGATGAAATATGGTATTGACGGAAGAACTTTAATGTATGTTATAAACAGTGAAGGAAGTGCTGTTATATACAATGGAAATAATGATACAGAGAGTTTTATATCTGTTGATGATTTAGCTTCATACAGCTTACAAAATCAAGCTTTTGCTGTAAAATTAATGCCTCAAATAGACACTAATTTAATAACAACAAATGATAATATGATGTCTACAAATATTAACACAAACGATACTATTCTTACAAATATATCTACTGTTACAAATTATAATCTATCTAATATAAGTGTTTATACAAATGAAGAAGGAATAACTGTAAAAGGTCAATCAAACACTATAGCATTAATGATGGTTACAAATATTATTACAAACATAATAGAAAACACATTAAATTTCGGAGATACAAATATTATTACAAACGAATTTATAAACACAAGCATATTAATAAACAATAGAAATATAGGAGAGTTTAATTTAATTACAAATATGAGTTTTTCTCCAGACGGTCAAAGTTTAGTATTTATTAATATAGACACAAACAATATGATGCAATTATATGTTAAAGGAAATATATTAGGAAGCTATGATAATATATATACTTATCAATATTCCAAAGACTCAAAAAACTTCGCCTATGGAGTAAGCAGCAATAATATATCTTTTATAATTCTTAATAACAAAAAAATTAATGAAGAATACAATAAAATAAATAATATATACTTCTCTGACAATAATGAATTAGTATACAACGCTTCAAAAAATGACAGAGAATATATTATATCTGACAACTTTGAAAGCCCTTCATACAACACTGTAACTTCATTTAAGTTTTATGGAGATTCTTTTGCTTTTACAGCAGAGAGACTTGGAAGAAAGTATTATTTCATATGGAATAAAGAGACAGCTACAAGAAAAGAGTTAGGCGGCTATGATTATATATCAGAAATAGACGCTTATAGCAGCGAAGCGATATCAATAGCCTCAGACGGCAAGAATGTATTTATAATAAAGAACGGTTTTATATACTAAAATAAATATATTTTGCAGTAGATTTTTTATTTTATTCAACTTTTTCCCGCAGCAAAAAGTGCAAATGTAATAACTTTATATAAAGGAAATATATAAATAATACCATATATTTTTAGCTATAATTCATAAAAATGCAGTTCTTTTGCTTCTTTTATACCAATAAAAGAAGTGGGGGTGCGGGGGCTAGTCCCCGCAAATAAATAAAAAATTAAAAATTTTAAGAATATATTAAAATAATAATTTTCTATCAACTTTTTCCCGCAGCAAAAAGTTGCAAAAAGTGCAAGTACTTGAGCATTATATGTTTTGGAATGTTATAAAATTTAAAATAATATTTTTATTTTAGCTAAAAAATGCATTTCTTCGCGAAGTGTACCCGAAGGGTAAAAACTTTGACAAAGTCCGCACAGCGAAGGCGGGAAAAAGTTGATAACAAATTTATAAAAAATAAATAAAATGCTATCATTTCACTATATACTAGCAATAAAATCTTTTAAGTCTTTTGGTATTTTAGCCTTTACTTTTATACGCTCATTGGTAATTGGGTGATTAAACTCCAACATATAAGAATGAAGTGCCTGCCTATAAAAAAATCCTTCTGGTATTATGCTTTTTTCTATAAAAGAATTAAAAACTTTAGGTCCATACTTACCATATATTTTATCTCCAACCATATAAAGATTTTTTGAATGAAGATGCACTCTTATTTGATGCATTCGTCCCGTGTAGAGCCTTATTTTTAGTATGGCATAATCACCTATTTTTTTTACAGTTTTAAACTTTGTCTTTGAATATTTTGAATCTTCAATATTTTCTTTATGAAGTATTTGATATCTTCTGTAAAGTTTATCGCCTACCTCTTGCATATATCCTTCAACAGTAAAAGAATCTTCTATATCTTTAGCATTCTCCACTATGGCAATATAAGTTTTTTTTATATTATTATTATTTTTATTTGCAAGCATAGCACAAAACTTTGAAGCAACTAAAGAACCGCGAGAAAGTATTACACACCCGCTCGTCTCTCTGTCTATTCTGTTAATCATATTTAAATGACAGCCTAATCTCTCTTGCATGATTGTGTGTAAAGTATTGTAATAATATTTTCCAGATGGAATAACAGGCAAATTAGCAGGCTTATTCACTATAATTAAATCGCCATCATCATAAATTATCTCTATATCTTTATTTACTTCAGGCTCTTTCATATCTTTAAAATAGTATGATATCTCATCGCCTTTTGAAATAGTTCTAGTATATTTTATCTTCTCTCCGTTTACTAATACAAGCCCCTCACCTATCAAATCCTGCCACTTGTTTCTGGAATAATAAGAAAACCTATTTCCCATATATTTATCTAATCGCATAGATTCAATATCTTCTTCGATACGGCACTTCCTTATAACAGCACCTTCATATAATTCTTTATTAGTAGAATGGAGTTTATTTTTAGATTTTTTCATAATTTGATTTTATTTATAATTATTTAAAATCTTTGTAAAGCATGCTAGGCTGCACATCAGTGTTGTTTTGATATTTACTGCTTGCATACTCTTCATATTCACCATCTATAGTGTGATAATAAAGCTGAGCAATTTCTACTTCCGGATATATTATTATAGGCTTAATGCAAAATATCTCTAATGTCCAATAACCCGCAAAACCAACATCTCCAAATCCAGCAGTAATATGTATAAATATACCAAGCCTTCCTATAGATGACCTACCCTCTATCATAGGCACATATTTTTTTGTTTTGGTATATTCTAAAGTTCTTCCTAAATAAAGCTGATTAGGCTCTAACTGATATCCTGTTTCTGGTATAATTATTTCTTTAGTTTCATTAGGCTTCTTCATATCTAGTACATTATCTTTATATACTAAAAGTTTATTATGCAGCCTTACATTATAACTATTTGAGTTTAATTGTTTTCTGTTAAAAGGCTCTATTATAATATTTTTATTTAAATTCTTTTCTATTTCAAGTCCAGACAAAATCATTTTATTTGTACCTTATTTTTTTATATTTATTTTCTTTATTTTTCGGTATTATTATTGTATAATTTATGTATTATAAAATTATAATATGAGGTGTAAAAAATGCTATCTATAAATTATAAAAATGTATTGAGTTTTTTGCAAGAGCATGAATTAGAATATTTAGCAAGCTCAGCACAGTATGCTAATGAGCTTTTAGAAAATAAAAAAGGTGCTGGCAATGATTTTTTAGGTTGGGTTAATCTTCCAACTGAAGCTATGAAGATGGCAAAAGATATAGAAACTTTAGCAAAAGAAATAAGAGAAAATGCTGAAGTTTTAGTATCTGTTGGTATAGGAGGTTCATATCTTGGAGGAAAGGCTGTTATAGAATCTTTCTTAAATCCTTTTGCTCAAGCTAAAAAAGGTAATACTCAAGTTGTATATGCTGGTCATAATATGAATGGTGAGTATTTTAAACATTTATTAGACTATTTAAAAAATAAAGATTTTTATATTAATGTTATATCAAAAAGTGGCACTACAACAGAACCTGCTATAGCTTTTAGAATATTAAAAGAATATGCTGAAAAAAGATACGGCAAAGAAGAAGCTGCAAAAAGAATAATAGCTACTACAGATAAATCAAAAGGTGCATTAAAAACATTATCTACAGAAAATAAATACAGAACTTTTGTAATACCAGATGATGTTGGAGGAAGATATTCTGTGCTTACTCCTGTTGGACTTATACCTATAGCTGTTGCTGGAATAGATATTAAAGAGTTTATAAAAGGCTTTGATTCTATGGCTAAGGCTACAAAAAAATCAGACTACAAGAAAAACCCTTCTATGCTTTATGCTATGCTAAGAAACGCACTTTACAGTAAAGGTTTTAATACAGAAATAATGGTAAACTATATACCAAGAATGCATTATATATCTGAATGGTGGAAACAATTATACGGAGAAAGTGAAGGTAAAGATAAAAAAGGAATATTCCCTGCTTCTGTAGATTTCTCTACTGATTTACACTCTTTAGGTCAATTTATACAAGATGGAAGAAGAGGATTATTTGAAACTGTTATAAGAGTAAACGAAGAAGAGATAGATTTGAAAATAAAAAAAGAAGAATCTGATTTAGACGGACTTAACTACTTAAAAGGAAAATCTTTACATCAAATAAATAAATCTGCATTAGAGGCTACTGTTTTAGCCCATGTTGATGGAGGAGTTCCTAATATTATAGTTGATATAGACAAGATTACTCCATTTACTATTGGAGAGCTTATGTATTTCTTTGAGAAAGCTTGCGGTATATCTGGCCATATACTTGGAGTTAATCCATTTGACCAGCCTGGTGTTGAGGCTTATAAGAAAAATATGTTTGCTATGCTTGGTAAAAAAGGCTATGAGAAAATGGGAAGAGAATTGAAGGCAAGATTAAATAAATAAGCTTTTGTATCAAAAAAATAAATAAAGAGGCGTTGTAATTTACAATTGCCTCTTTTTTTTATCACTAATATTTATAAATTATATTTCTCTACAATATATGATAATATATCAGTTATAATATATGATTCATATATTTCTAAAGGTTCTTCTTTATCTTTATATAGCCCATAAGAAATACCATCTATTTTTAACATAGCTTTCTTCTCTTTAATTTCTAAATAATTATAAATTTCATCTTCACATATTATAGAATTAATCACCTGTTTCGCTCTAGTAAATGACATATTATAAAATTTTTTTAATACATAATATAAAGAATTATTATTAAAATTAAAACAATCTAGATTTGAAAAGTATTTTTCAGGTAAATAAGATGTGTTTAAACAATAAGGCACATCATCTGCAAAATAAACACATTTAATTATATACACATATTCATCTTCATTTAACTCTAATTGTTTAGCAATTTTATTATCGGGCAATTCTTTTTTTAAAAAAATCTGTTTTTTAGATGGCTTTTTTCCAGCATTCTTAACAGCCTCTGTAAAACTATAAATTCTAGATATCTTTAAATTTTCTCTAGCACAAACAAAACACCCCTTCCCTTTTAATCTATATAAAACTCCCTCAAATACCAACTCATCTATAGCCCTACGAACAGTTATCCTACTTACATTATATTGTTTACAAAATTCATGTTCTGATGGTATTATTTGATTTGGTTTGAATTCTGAAATATTTATTTTATTAATTATATCTTGTTTAACTATAGAATATTTGGCAACTTTTGACATATCAATTACTATAACAATAAAATTATTTTTACAAGAATAGTAAATAAAAATATCTTGTATTTAAGATTATATTATATATAACCAATAAATACAAGATATTATATAATTTTATTATATAGATGTATCTTTTATAGTTTCATTATTAATAGTTTCAGTATTTTTTGATATTCTCTTAGATATTCTTTTCCAATTTATATATCCATATAAAGAATTTAACAAGTTAATAGATTTTAATATAATTATCATAAAAACAGTTTTATCTCCGGAAGCAAATACCATAACCCACATTATTATTGATAAAGCATTCACTAAAACCCACATAAGCCATTGCTCTGAGAATCTCAATAAATATAACATACTTGCAACAACAGCAACAACTGTAGTAAGAGAATCCATAAAAGCAAAATTTCCGCCCATTAATTTTAATATTTCAGCATAACCAAATGTTCCAGCAATAGTAGCTAATACAATAATAGCTCCCAATTTTAAAGACATTGTACGAAATTTTACTTCTCCGTCAGATGTTTTATTTTTTTTCCACATAAAAATAGCTGTAGCACTAACAGGTATACTATACAAAACATTATACATAACTTCACCATATAGAGGTATCTTCATACAGCTCCAAGCATATAATACACTGTTAATAATAGCAAAATATAAACCGGCTATTTTTCCCTTAGCCCCTAATACTAAATTTAAACTTCCTGTTAAAGTTAAAATTAGCATAAAAATAGTATCTTTATTTAATATCCAAGCAACAACTTGTACAGTTATTACAAATAATAACCAAAGCTTTTCAAATAAACTCCAATCTTTAAAAAATTTTTTTAGCATATTCATCTTTTATCTCTCCTTTTACTATATTATTAAATGTATACAAGTCCATTACCGGACCTTCTACCTGAACTATGCTAGATGCTACTAAATTAGCTACTTCTATACTTTCGTGTAAACTTAAGCCTTTTGATAGCGAAGCAATAATAGCTCCTATATGGCTATCTCCAGCCCCTATTGTATCTATAACTTTTGATTTAATAGCAGGTATAATATTAATATTTTCTAAATCATTATATATTGTACCATCAGCACCTAAAGTAACTATTACAGTATTATTAGTTTTTTTATGAAGTTCTTTTATAGCAGATTCTACATCATTTGCACATGTATAATCTAAAATCTCTTTTTTATTTAAATGTATAATAGGAGATAAAGAAAAAATATCTTCCAAGATTTTATTTTCTATAGAACAAATAACAGGACCAGGAGCAAAAAATATTTTTTTATCTTTTAGGCTTTTTAACCATAAAACAATCTCATCTGCACATTTAGATGCAATTTGATATCCTGATATATATATATTATCATATTCAGAAATATTTATATTTTCAAACCACTTATATTTAAATTTAGTTTCTATTCCTTGAACAGTTACAAATGTCCTCTCTCCATTGCTCTCAACAAAAGTTAAACAATATCCATTATCTTCATCTTTATTTTCTATTAATATATTATATTCATTTTCAATCAATTTATTTTTTATAATATTAGCATAATTACCACTTCCAACAGGTACACATAAATCATGCTTACAATTCATATTTTTAAGAGTAGAAGCAACATTATAAGCACATCCTCCAACTACAGTTTGAGTGCCATTGCAAATAATATCCTCACCGCTTAATGGCAGTCTATCTATTTTCATTATAATATCAATTATTGCTGAACCAACTACCAATGTTTTCATTTAATACCTCTCTTCCTTTCTCTAAAATATGAACATAATTATCAAAATTTATATTATTTTTTTTAGATAATGTATCTATATATTCTTTTTTTATACCTTCTATACCTGTGAAAGCTCCGCATATAGATGTAGCCATTGCTCCTATAGTATCTGTATCACCTCCCAAGTTAGCTGATAGTAAAGCAGATTTATTAGGATCTTTAGCATAATATGCAATCGAAATAGCAGCTGGAACAGATTCTATTATACAAACGCCAGAACCAACAATATTATATAATTTTTCAAGAAACAACTCATCATTGCCATAATATTTATCAGCAATCTCTATACCTATTTTTGTTCTCTCACTTAATTTCGGACTAAAAGTTTCTGCCCCTCTCTCATATCCAAGCTCTTCTATTAAATAAATATCTTTTAATACCTCTTGAAAATCATTATTAATAATAGCAGAAGAAACACCAACAGCTATCATTGCTGCCCCTGCAATACAAACATCACTTGTATGTGTAGCTTTTGATACCTGATAAACATATTCAACTAATTCTCTTTTTTTATTTGGAGAAAATAAGCATCCAATAGGTGCTATCCTCATTGCACTCCCATTGGATAATGCTCCATTAGTAATAGATGAATCTTCTATTCCCTTCTCAAAATTAGAGAGTGCTACTTTGGAAGTAGGTCCTAATATATTATTCTCAAAAGCATTCTCTTTTTTAGCCCATTCCAGCATCTTTGAAGCAATATTCCTAGTATTTGGAATATAATTAGTTTCACTTAAAGAATCCAAAATTACTAATGCTTGACCTGTATCATCTGTAAATTGTCCACTCTTATAATTGCAAGCAACCGAATTTTCTTTTGGACCATCTAAAAAACCAGTAATTGGAGAACCAAAAAATTCTTTTGTTTTTTTTCTTCCCCATAACTCTGCAGGCATTCCCATAGAATCACCTAATGCTAAACCATATAATGCACCTTCTATTTTATTTCTCATAGTATCTTTATAACTCCTTATTATTACAACTTATTATTTCAACTTATTATAGTTTAGTAAATAAAATACAGTTAATCAATAATTTTTATGAAAAAATGCATTTTTTTTTATATTTTTTTACTTTATCAAAATAAAAATGCTATTTATTTGAATATTTATTATGTTATAACATATTAGAAATATACATAAAAATTTATAAAGCGAATTTACTATATACCGAAAATATAATATCATAAATAAATGGAGTAATAAATTATGTTACGTTCTTTATGGACTGCTGCAAGCGGTATGAATGGTATGCAATTTAAAACAGATACAATAGCAAATAACCTTGCTAATGTTAACACTATTGGATATAAAAAAGTAAGAGCTGATTTTGAAGATTTAATATATCAAAACTTAAAAATACAGGGCACTCCTGCAACAGAAGATACTGTAACACCTGTTGGACTTCAAACGGGTTTGGGTGTAAAAAGTGCTGCTACACAAAAGATGTTTGACCAAGGTTCATTGCAGGCTACTGGAAATAAGTTAGATTTAGCATTAGAAGGAGAAGGATTCTTTCAAGTACTTATGCCAGATGGAAGCGTATCATATACTAGAGATGGTTCTTTTAAAGTAGATGCTAATGGTCAGCTTGTAACTTCTAATGGATACAAATTAGTACCAGAAATTATTTTTCCAGAAAACTTCCTTGTAGAAAAAATTAATATATCAAGAGAGGGAGTTGTTTCTGTTACAATAGGCGATGAAAACGAACCTGTTGAGTTAGGAAACATTACATTACATAGATTCATAAACCAAGCCGGACTACTTTCTATAGGTGATAACTTATATAAAGAAACTATAGCAAGCGGCCCTGCTTTTGAAGGTGAAGCTGGTTCTAAAGGTTTCCCTAGAATACATCAAGGTTTTGTTGAGATGTCTAATGTTAAAGTAGTAGATGAAATGGTAGATATGATAGTTGCACAGAGAGCTTATGAAATGAACTCTAAAGCTGTACAAACTAGCGATAATCTATTAGCTACTGTTGTAAATTTAAAAAGATAATTTAATTCTATAACAAAAAATAAAGAGAGTTTTTAAATTTTTAAAAGCTCTCTTTTTTATATATATCACCATATACATCTTTTTTATTAACATAAAGAGATGTAAGCATATCATACTCTTCTTTAATATCTTCAGAATAAGAAAGCCTTGTTTCATCATAATTGCTTCCGGCATTATAATATCTAAGAGTCTGTATTATATTTCCATTAAATCTATCTAAAAGTTTAGCTATAAATCTAGTGCCAAGTATGATATTTTCTCTATGATTATATCTATTAAGAGTAGGATCAACATCTTCATTAGCTATAGGCGTAATTTGACAATAACCATAGGCATTTTTCTTAGACAATGCAGTCGGTATAAAATCACTTTCTATTTTTATTAATGCTACCATGAGCAGCGGGTCTATATCATAGCTTTGAGATATGTCGAAAATATCTTTAATAAACCAAAAATCTTGATTGTAATGATTAGAAATGTCTTGTATTAAATTAACCCAATTATTTGTAACAAAAGAATAATTATTGATATTGAAACTATGTGTTTCCAAATTGGCAGCACACAGTATTATACTAAAAATGATAACAATCCTTTTCATAATTCTCCCCTATAAATAAAAGTTTTTTTTCGCTCCTTTAACTATTTTTTAAAAATAGTAGCCATAAATCAAAAAGTCATAAAATTATATATTATTTTTCATATAAATCAATACCCTATTATATATTTAATACATATAAAAAATATTTTTAGTTGACATAATATACATATATACTATACAATATAATATATTATTATTTTATAATTTTTGAGGTTTTACGCATGCAAAACTCTATGGATAATATTTTAAATCATATATCCTATAATATAAAAAATGAAGATTATGAAGGTACTTTAGAAGCATTAGATAATATTCTAAAAAAAGTACCAAAAAATTATAGAGCCAATTTATACAAAGGACAATTATGTGTTGAGATAAAAAAATTTGATGATGCTATTAAATATTTTGAAGAAGCGAAAAGAGTAGATATTAACACATTTAAATCATACAACTTACTTGGCATAAGCTATCATGCAATAGGCAACTATGATAAGGCAATAGAATGCTTTTATGAAACATTAAAAATAATTCCAAAATCTTACACCGCATACAATTTACTTGGTATAAGTTATTACAAAAAAAATGAACATGAAAAGGCTATAGAATGTTTTAATAAAGCAATAGAAATTAATCCTAAATATGATAAAGCTTATAACAACTTAGCATTATACCACTATAGAAGTAAAAATTATGAAGCAGCAATAAATTTCTTTGAAAACTCAAAAAGTATGGACGAAATGCTTTTTAAAGCTTATGATATGCTTGGAATGTGTTATTATAATATTGGAAATTATGATAAAGCAATAGAATGTTTAAACAGATATTTACAAAGCAATAGCCGCTCTTATAAAATATCAAATACATTAGGAGCAATATATTCTTATCTAAAAAATTATGATAAAGCAATAGAGTATTTTAATAAAGCAATAGAAATTAACCCCAAATACGCCAACGCTTATAATAATCTAGCATTAATATTTTTTAAACAAAAAAACTTCGATAAAGCAGCATTATATTTTGATAAAGCAAGAAAGTTTGATTTGGATTCTTTTACAGATTATTATAAATTGGCGATTAGCTATTATTCAAAAAAATATTATTATGAAGCAATAGAGTATTTTAAAAAAGTTATAGAAAGAAACTCTAATTCATATAAGGCTTATAATTTTATCGGGCTTTGCTACTTATCAAATGAAGAATATGACAAATCTATAGAATATTTTAAAAAGGCTATAGAAATAAATGATATGTATTATAAGGCTTACAATAATTTAGCTAATGCATATTTAAATTTAAAAGATTATGATGAGGCTATAAAATATTTTAAATCCTCTATAGATATTAACGATAGCGATGAAGCTTATTATGGAATAGCTATTTGTTATTATAGTAAAGGCGAAAAAGAGACTTCTGCATATTATTTAAATAAAAATATTGATAATATAAATGAAAATTATATAGATATGCTTTTTAATATTTATATAGATTTAGAAGATTATGATAAGGCAATTGTATGCGTTAGAAAAAATAATAAATATTATGATAAGCTTATAAATATTTTGTATGATAAAAAAGAATATTCAAAAATAATCACTTTATTTGAAGAAAACAATAATAATCTAGTTAATAATGAGATTATAGCTAATTCATACTTCTACACAAAAAATTATGATAAAGCCATAGAATACTATGAAAAACTTTTAGAAACAAACAAAGACAATTTTATTTATTATAATAATATTGCTATTTTGTTTTTCTTAAAAAATGACTACCCTTCTATTGTAGAAACTTATTTAAAATATTTAGAGAATAATAGTTTAGCAAGTTATAGTATATTTTTGCTTTCATATAATTTACTTGCAAACAAAAAAATTAGCTATAATGATTTTTTAAAACTAGCAGATAAATGTTTAGAGAAAAGTATAACATATACAAATTATACAAAAACAATATATCAAACTTTCAAATATGATACAAACACTTTAAAAACCATATTCGAAAACAGAATACAATTTGAAGATATCAATACTATATTAAAAGACAACTTTACAGAAAATCATTTAAGGGCATTAAAACCTATATTAGAAAAGACAAATATAATTTCGTTTTATAAAAATATAGATGATATTAATAATTGGAATACTGATACTGTATGCGTAGAATATGAATTATTAAACCCTAATATATGCATTATTAATGACAACAATAATATTGATGTATATGGCAAAAAGGCTAAATTTTTATCATCTAATGAAGATATAGAATACGGAAATTTGCTTTCTATTTTTTATAAAGATAGAGATAAAATAATATCATATAAAAAAGAGTTACAATTAAAAGTAAAAGCGGTATATTTATCATATAGCTTTGATGATTCTGATATAAACCTCATGAAATGCATACTAAAAAATGAAAACATAAAACTATATAAAATGAATAATGATAATTCATATAATGAGATTTAAAATATTTATTGTAATATAAAGTTTCTTGTTTCTATATAAGGCGTTTCATCGGCAATATATGATTCTATTACAACAATATAATTTCCTTTTGGAAGAGCCATTAATTCCTCTTTTGCTATAGTGAGCTTAAACACATCATCTTCTAAAACTGCATTATACTCTCTTTCTCCTCCATTTTGTAATTGAAGAAGCACTTTTACTTTTATATTAGGGTCGGGCATCTCTAAAGCATTATTAGGATAATTATATGAGGAAACATAAATATCTATATTCATATCGTTATTTCTGTTTACTATTGCAGGCATTTTAATATCTTCTATTCTGCTCATTTTTGTTGATAATTTTTCTATCCAATATTCAGCAGTGTAAGCATAATCCTTAAAAGCAGTTAATTCTATATAATTAGCCTTTGAATCTATTCTTGAAATAAAGAAAGGTCCGTTTGATATATAAGCATGCCCATATTTATCTATAAAATCAATAGCAGCCTGATATCTTTTAACAGCCTCTTCTTTTGTAATAAAATCTTCTATTCCAAGAGGTATATATTCGCTGTCTCTCATCTCAATTAACTTTTCTTTTATGTCAGATACGCATATAGGATTTTTTACATCTATAGCTGTCAATGATTGGTCTTGTGAAATAGTATAAACATTACCAGATTTAGAGCCCTCAAGAACCATTTTCATTATAGCTTCATTTATCTCAAAAGGAATGACTGTGTTTCTATTAGGGTTACCTATTTTTGGTCCAACGGCAGCAATAGCAATTTGCCTATTCATATCCATTGGCCAATAATAGTTACCATAAAGTGTAAAACTTCCATCTTCATTTATTACGCTTCCAACAGCATTATCCATAGCAGAAGTATATCTTCCAGCCATAGCAGAATCATAATACTTATCATTTTCATTTGTTTTAGTTATTATGTTTGCAATAAACACACTTCCATACATCAAATCAACTAAAGATGAATCTATACCATGATGCCATTTAAAGCTTTTTGGCTTAAAATCACATTTTACATAAGCAGTAAGATTATCAGCCTTTTTATAAATTATCTCACCATTTTCAACTTTTGTAGTTATACCCTCTTCCCATTTTTGAGTATATGGGTTGTACATTTTAGCGTTATTAGGAACTTTCACAGTGCCCACTGGTATGCCGTTATCTCCTGCTCTAACACCTATCTCTAAACTGTTAGTATCAGCCTCTCCTAGTATAAACTCTGTCTTTGCAGTGGAAGGCGATTCAAATGTAGCACCAGCATCAGAGCAAGGGCCTATCATTATAGCAGAATATGCATCAGAAAATCCTCCCACTCCCACAGGATCCCATGGGCTTATAAATAATGAACCTTGTGCAGAATGCTGAAGAACTCTGAGTACTTTTTCACCGTTTCTATTTGGCTTTATGTCGGCACTTCTTATAGACCAATCATTAACACCATCACCTACACCATAAAGCATTCTTCTATTAAACCTTTCTTTGTTTGCCACAAAAAACTGTGTTTGTGAGTTTAAATATATTCGCACAGCATCTTCAAGCCCAATCTCTTGCAAACGCATATTACCATTCCAATATTCATCAGCAGTTAAAAACCAGCCGTTTGAATTTTTATCGCTTATTTTTGAAGCCTCTTTATTGTCATAATTCCAAAACTCTGCAATGTTTCCGCCCGGCATATAGTTTCCTTCTCTTACATACATTTGCCTAAGCGTAACGTCCCACCAAGCTCTTGTTGCCCCTGCTCCCCAAGCTTCGGTTATAATATTCCATTCATAATCTTTTGGGTTTGAACCATACACAACTTGGGTGGATTTGTTTCTGTCATATAATAATTTTTCTACTTTTATACCTGTCTTTTCTATTAAGTCTGATATTGCATTGCCTGCAGGAAGCCTTCCTGTGGGGTCATCTACTCTTATAACAAATTTAATAGTTACTATTTCATCATTATATTTCCACCAGCCATTTTCTTTTTTGAGCTTTCCTCTGTTTTCTGGAAGATTAGCAGCTTTTTCCATAGCTTTATTTATATCGTTAATTGCTTTCTCCTCATTGCCGTTTGCTGTCATGCCCATTTTTGAAGGAATGAGATTATATCTATAAGTGCCTGGCTGACCGGGTGTTGCTTGAGTAAATGAAGGCTCCCCTGCCCCTCTTAAAATTTCATCAACAAGCTTTTTTCTGTCTATTAAAAAATTCATTGCGAATCTTACTTCTTTTATAGCTAAAGGATTAAAATGAGTTTTGCCGTCTCTTGTAGTAACTGTGTATGGTGCTTTATTTGGAACAGGATTAAAAAGCAAAGACCAAGAACCAGAAGGCACAGCATAAGTATCAAGTTTCTCCAAATCACTTTCACTTAATGATAAATATGTGCTTCCATCTATTCCGCTAGCCATTAAATCAGCACGTCCATCTGCCACATCTTTAATAGCTATTGTCATATCGGTTCTCACTTCATATATTATTTTATCTATTAATGCCCCGCCTCTATCTATCTCGCTTATTTCTTCTTGATTATTATTATAACATGAAATTAATATAGTGAATATTATTAAAAAAAAGAATTTATTATTATATTTCATTTTAATCCCCAATTAGATGCAATAATACAACTTAACATAATATATAACATAAGAAATAAATGTCAATAAAATATAATAACTATAATAAATTTTATTTAATATCAATGATAGTATAATCATCAGTTTTATTTAGTATCCATTTTGTATTAACTATTCTTTTTAAAAAATTTTTATTATGACTTACTATAAGCAAAGCACAATTAAAAGAAATTAAAGCCTCTTCTAAACGCTCTATAGAATCTATATCAAGATGATTAGTAGGCTCATCTAATATTATAATATATGGATTTTTTATAACTGCCATACCAAGCATTATTTTACGCATTTCTCCAGGGCTATGATTTAATGAATTAATAACAGATTTAGCATTGCTTCCAAGTCTGTTTACAAAACTCATCAAAAAACCTAATGATTCATAATCCAAAGATTTTATATTATTAAAAATGTTATTCCAATACTCTCTATCTATATCTTGAGGTATATATACTATTTTCTCTTTACTTATAGAATTATCATACATTGTTTCTAGTATATAATTTAATAAAGTAGTTTTGCCTGCACCATTTACTCCTTCAATACCTACTCTGCTGTCTTTCTTTATTATAAGTTCAGGATTTTTAAAAACTATATTATTTATTTTTGTTTCTCCAGCTTCAAGATAAAATAAAAACTTCCCTTTATATTTTTCTCCTATAAACTCCATATTCATAACTTCTCTCTTTTTTATATATATAGCCTCTTTTTCTACTATACTTTTATTATATAAACTTTTTGCCTGCTTAGCTTTTGCAGCAAGTTTTGCATCTTTTCCTGTAAGTCTTGCAGCATCAACTTTTGCTTTAGCATCATGGTCTTTTTTATCTATATGTCTTTTACTTCCAAATTTGCTTTTTTTAGCATCTGACTCATTTTGAAGTTTTTTATATCTATTTTCTAATATTTTAGATTTTTTCTTACTTTCTTCATATAAACTAAAATTATAATTTTCCTCTTCTTTTTCATAGTATCTGCATTGCGTATAATTGCCTATTCTTACTTTGCACTCCCCATTTCTTATAAATATGCATTTAGAAACTAATTCATCAAGAAAATCAATATCATGACTAATAATTATAACAATACAATCTAGCCTTTTTATAACATTAACAAGTATATCTTTACATTCATTATCAATGTGATTAGTAGGTTCATCTAATACTAATATATCAGGATTAGAATATAATGCAGAAGCTATTTGAAACCTTTTTCTCTCTCCAAAACTAAGAGTATCAAACCTATATAAATAACTATAATCTATTTTAAATATTGATGTTAAATATCCTGAATATGAACTGTTATCATAAAACAAACTTTCAGAATTATTGGGCAAATCAACACACTCTTGATTACAGTAAGCACTTATAATATTTTTATTTGAATATTCTATACTTCCAAAATTAGGCTTTAATATACCTGTTATAAGTTTAGCAAGCGTAGTTTTACCACATCCGTTTTCGCCTACTATTGCAGTGCAGGTATTATCTATATGAAAAGAAACATCATTTAATATATTATCAGAACTATCATAAGAAAAAGAAACTTTATTGAATTTTACAAACATATATTAACCCCTCATAAAAAATAATTAATTTAAACAAAAAAATGTTTTTTATTTTTGGTTAATATATTTATTACATAATTATATTATATTTACAGTATAAAAAATGTCAATAAAATAGGCATAAAGATAAAAATCCATACGCCTACTTTTATTATTTTAATCATTTATAGTTTTATTTATTTTTATTCCAGTGTATAGACTTGATATAAAGCGATGAAAGATTAGTTAAATCCTTATCATCTTCTGCCTGTGTTGACAATATATAATAAATATCATCTACTCTCCATAAGGTAAACTTTTCATTATTTGAAGTTGTATTATATTCTACAACAATGTTATTTTCTTCTTCTGTAAAGTTTTTTCCGCTATTAACATAATCCCCATAAAAAGAAAGTAAATTATTAGTATTTTTTGAAGCTCTGTAAGTATAATTATTATTCATATAGTCAAAATTAACTTCGGCAACATCTTTATTAGCTATAAAATATTTAGCATTTTGCCCATGTTCCGGAGGAGCTACTGTAATACCTATGCCTAAAGGAATAAAAGAGTTTGGAGAATCCACTTGAACATAATCAGCAACAACTTCTGCAACAGTATTATCTTCTTCTTTCTTGTTTGAAGCTGTACAAGAAGCTAAAACTAAAACTATAACTAAACTAATAAACAATCTCATCATAACTAACACCTCTTAAAAAATAATTATTTTTAATTTTTTATTTCTAATATATAACAAAAAATATTAAAATTAATAAAAAATTTACCTTGATTTTATGTTTTTTTAATGATATTGTTTATAATCAAAATTATTAAAGGAATAACAGAGGAAACTATGGATACTAAATACATATTTGTAACAGGCGGAGTTGTATCTGGACTTGGTAAAGGTATAACAGCTGCTTCACTTGGAAGACTATTAAAGGCTCGCGGTTTAAGTGTAACTATACAAAAATTAGACCCTTATATCAATCTTGACCCGGGTACTATGAGTCCTTTTCAGCATGGTGAAGTTTTTGTTACTGATGACGGAGCTGAAACAGATTTGGATATTGGGCATTATGAAAGATTTATTGATGAAAATTTAAATAAATACAGCAATGTTACTACTGGTAAAATATATCAGCATGTTATAAATATGGAAAGAGAAGGTAAATATCTTGGAGAAACTGTTCAGGTTATACCTCATATTACAAATGAAATAAAAAGAAGAATATACAGAGAAAATGATACTAAAAAAACTGATATAGTAATCACAGAAATAGGCGGAACTATTGGAGATATAGAATCATTGCCGTATATTGAAGCTATAAGACAAGTAAAAACAGAATTAGGACAGGATAATGTTTTATATATACATGTTACGTTAATACCTTTTATAAGTTCATCTGAAGAGATAAAAACAAAACCAACTCAGCATAGTGTAAAAGAACTTATGCAAAGCGGTATTATACCTGATATATTAGTATGCAGAACAAATAAACATTTAGAAGAATCTCATAAATCTAAAATAGCATTATTCTGTAATTTGCCTAAACAAAATGTATTTGAGAATTTTGATGAACCTAATATATATGCAGTACCATTAATGCTTGAGGCACAAGGACTTTCTGATGTGGTATGTAAACATTTCAAATTGGAAACGGCTAAAATAGATTTATCTCATTGGACAGAATTGGTAGCTAAACAAAAAAATATAGCTATACAAAATGAAAAAGTTACTATTGCTGTTGTTGGAAAATATATATCTATGAAAGATGCTTATATATCATTAATAGAGGCATTAAATCATGGCGGAATATATAATGATATTAATGTTGATATAAAATGGATAAATGCTGAAGAATTAGAACACAAAGATGATATATCTAAATATTTCAAAGATGTTAATGGACTTATTATACCTGGCGGATTTGGTGAGAGAGGACTTGAAGGTAAAATGAATGCAATAAAATATGCTAGAGAAAATAAAATGCCTTATTTTGGAATATGTTTGGGTATGCAGCTTATGAGTATAGAATATGCAAGAAATGTATTAAAGCTTGAAGATGCAAATACTATAGAAGTGAATGAAAATTGCAAAAATCCAATAATCACTATGATGGAAGAACAAAAAAAGATTATGCTTAAAGGTGGTACTATGAGACTTGGTGCTTTTGAGTGTAATATAAAAGAAGGTTCTCTAGCTCATAAACTTTATAATTCTACAACAATAAGTGAAAGACATAGACATAGATATGAGTTTAATAATAAATATATAGATAAAATGGAAAAAGCAGGATTTATGATTACAGGTAAAACAAAAGATGCTGATTTAGTTGAAATAGCGGAAGTAAAAGACCATCCATTTATGATAGGAGTTCAGTTTCACCCAGAATTGAAATCAAGAATAACAAATCCACACCCTATATTTGTTGGCTTTATTGATGCTGCTAAAAAATTTAAAAATAAGTGATTTTTGATTTGAATTATAAATACTAACAATTTTTAAGTTTGTTTAAATTTAGTTTTTATATTATTAATTTTTTCAGATACTAGTCCTAGAAAATAATAGAATATAAAAATTCTAAAATTAACAAGCTTAAAAATTTTCAATATATAAAAAAATTATTTGCTTTTAAAATTATTCCATTTCTCTTTTATGCTATTAGAACTTAGCATTAATTCTCTAAGTTTTTCTCTGTCTTTACTTTGCAATGCATTTTGAAAATCTTCTAATCTTTTTATATATTCACCTAAAGATAAAGATAAATACTCTGAATTTCTTGCAAAAAGTTCACTCCACATATTTGCATCTATTGTACCTACTCTTGTATGATCCCCCAAACTATTTCCTTCAAAACCAAGTGAAGCTAAAAAATCTTTATGATTAACTATAGAACAGGCTATTATATGCATAAGCTGACTAGTGAATGCTATCATTTTATCATGTTCTTTTTCTGTTGATACAATTATATTTTTACAGCCTATATTTAAAGCCAAATCTTCTATTTTTTTTATATCTTCTTTATTAGCATTGTCATTAGCTATTATTATGGCATTAGAGTTTTTAAATAATGATTCGCTTGAGTTATTATAGCCGCCTTTCTCTTTACCCGCCATAGTGTGAAGTGATACATACTTTTTTGTTTTTACAGCATTAAATATATCAGTCTTAACCCCGCAGAAATCTGATAGTATTTTATCATCTGTTATAAATGAAGAATATTTATTTATAATATCCAAAGCTATAGAAGGCAAAGTGCATATCATAATAATATGAGCCCAAGAAAACATCTCTTCTATATTTGAATAATCATAATTTCCTTTTTGTATATATTTATCTTTCAAAGCATTATCTACTGCTTCTTTATTAGTATCCAAAGCCCATACATTATAACCATTTAAAGCCTTAACTAAAGAGCCCCCCATTAAACCCAAACCAATAACAGCAATATTAATCATAAACAAATCTCCTAATATATATTATAACTTCATTGATAATAAACATCTCAATAATATCTAATCTAAACTTCTAAAAAAATAGTGAAGCTTTTCAATATCATCTATACTAAAATAATCTCTATCTACTTTTATATCTATATCATTTTCTATTAAATACTTAAATAACTTTTTTATCTTTTTAAAATAAGTCTTTTCTATAGCACTCTCTCCCTGCTCTAATTTAAAATCCATATTTACTTTATTGCATATATCAGATATAGAAAATTTCTTACTTTCTGTATTATTATTATAAACTTCAATAACCCTATTATAAAAAAACTTTAAATACTCTAAACTATATTCATCTAATTGATTAGTTTTATCATTTTCTTTAGCTTTATATTTCTCTATCTTAAAAATCTTATTAGAAACATTTTGAAAAATATCTCTATTGGAATTAGTAATAGTTGTAACTATAGCAGCTATAGCACCATGCCTTTTTAATCTCTCCATTACAATAGTATAATCAACATCTCTGCTTATAAATACTATTATATCTATATTCTTATTAAACACAAAATCTTCAAAAGCATCTATAGAAGAAATCATATCAGACATATTTTTTGCTTTATTTATATGAACAGAATGAATTATATCTATATGCAAATCTCTAAGTTCTTTTTCGTATAGCTTTATGGATTTATTATCTCCATAGGCTTTTTTTATTGAATAGTAAATATCTTTATCTTTTAAATTGCTTCTATAAAACTTTATTATATCTTCAAGAATCAATTTAAAATTAACATTAAATTTTAAATGAGCAATATTTTCTAAATCTATATAAATACCTATTCTTTTCATAAATTATCCATAAATAATATAATTTTATTTTATAAATTAATCTAAAAAAACACAATACTATAAATAGAAAAAACAAAATAATACATAAACTTGATTTTTTCTATTAATTTGATAATATGTTTTTATGATTAGTGTAATGATATTAGTTTATAATGTTGAAAAATATTTAAGAGATTGTTTGAATAGTGTAATAGGTCAAACATATAAAGATTTAGAAATAATATGTATTAATGATGGTTCTACAGATAGCTCTCTTTCTATACTTGAGGAATATGCTAAAAAAGACAGCAGAATAAGAATAATAAATAAAAAAAACGCTGGTGTTTCTGCTGGTAGAAATGATGGTATAGAAAATGCTAATGGAGAATATTTATTTTGTGTAGATAGTGATGATTATATAGATAGAGATTATGCACAATTGCTTTATGAAAATGCTAAAAAAAATAATAGCGATTTTGTTATTGTAAGCAATTTTAATTCTTGGAATTTAGATAAAAGAGTAACAAAAAAATATCATTCAGCTCTTCCTACTTGTTCTATGTTTATAAAAATGAGTATTTTAAAAGAAAATAAGAATTTGAGATATCCTTTAAATGTTCAGCCTGGAGAAGATGCTATATTTTCTCATGAAGTTTTAATGTATGCAAAAAATGTTAGTTATGAAGATAAAGCTAATTATCATTATATAAAAAGAGAAGGACAAGTTACTCAAAACGCTATAAAAAATGCATCTACTTTGGTTAAACAAATAGAAAAATGGTTTGATATTTTAGATGAGTTTTATACCAAAAATAATCTATGGCAAACTAAATCATTATCTTTTGCTAAGTTTGTAGAGCAAGAGGCTTTCTTAGCTTTTAGAACAAAAAACTTTACTCAAGATGATGAGAGAAAAGTTTTTGATATGATGAAAAATATATTAAAAAAAATAATGATTAATGTCAATAAAGATGATTATAAATACTTTTCTAAAGAGTTTATGTGTTTAATAGAATCAAATACAATTAAAGAATATTACTCTATTATAAAATACAAATACAATTACATAAGATTTAGAATATTTAAGCAAAATGTTTCAATTAGGTATAAAGAAAACAGATATAAATTATACAAAAATGATAATATTTAACATAATATAATATTGATATAATAAATTAATATTGTATAATTAATAATAATTATTACTAATAAGGAGTAAAAGCTATGAATACATTTGCATTAACAAAACTATCTTATGGAATGTATATTTTAACTACAATGGACGGTGATAAGCCAGTAGGCTGTACTATAAACACCTCTACACAAATAACATCAACTCCAACTACAATTATGATTAGTGTAAACAAAAATAATTATACCAATGAATGCATTAAAAAAAGCGGTAAATTTGCTTTATCAGTTCTTTCAGAAAAAAGCGACCCTGCTTTAATAGGCGGATTTGGTTTTAGAAGTTCAAGAGATGCTAATAAATTTGAAAATGTTAATTATGAGATGAAAGAAGGTCTTCCTGTTATAAAAGATACTAATGCTTATTTTGTATGTAAAGTTGTAAATAGTTTCGATGTATTTACTCATACTTTATTTATAGGTGAATTGGTAGATGCTGACATATTTGATAATAATACTAACTCTATGACTTATTCTTATTATCATACAGTAATAAAAGGAAAAACTCCTCCTAACGCTTCTACTGCAAATGCATACGAAAACAAAGAAGAAAAAAAAGAAGAAGCAGAAAAACCTAAAGCAGTTTATAGATGTAAAACTTGCGGATTTGAATATAAAGGAAGTGTTCCATTTGAAGAGCTTCCTAGCGATTGGAAATGCCCTATATGCGGAGAGCCTAAAAGCAATTTTGAAAAGGTAGAATAATTGTTATAGTATTAAAACATTGAAATTTATTTTTATAGTATTATAATATCCAAACATTATAATACTATAAGGATAAATACAGATGAAAAATGTTTTTTATTTATTACTAATATTACTTTCTTTAATCTCTTGTAACAATAATAATAATCAAAGCACAACTGACAAACTTCAAGTATATGCAAGTATATATCCTATTTATGATTTTGCTAAAAAAATCGGCGGAGAGAAAATAGATATTTATAATATAACTTCAGCAGGTTCAGAGCCTCATGACTTTGAGCTTACATCAAAAGATATGGCTAATTTAAGCAAGGCTAATCTATTTATATATAATGGTGCTTCAATGGAGCATTGGGCAGACACTGTTAAAGATACAATAAAAGATTTAAAATATTTAGAGGCTTCTTCAAATATCAATAACGAAGAATTAGACCCTCATTTTTGGCTTTCAGCTAAAAAAGCAAAAGTTCAAATGGAAAATATAAAAAATGTACTTGCAGAATTAGACAGTAAAAACGCTGATTATTATAATTCTAATTACAATTTATATGCTGCTAAATTAGATGAGCTTGATAAAAGCTTTAGAGATAATTTACAAAATATAAAAAACACTAATTTGGTTGTTACTCACCCTGCATTCGGACACTTCTGTAAAGAATATAATCTTAATCAAGTTGCAATAGCAAGAGATGAAGCTGATGCTAAAGCCATGGCTCAAACAATTAATTTTATAAAAAACAATAATATTAAAACTATATTTTATGAAGACTTCTCAAGTTCTAAGCTTGTAGATTCTATTGCAAAAGAAACAGGAGTAAAAGTGAGTGCATTAAACCCTATAGAGTCTTTAAGTGAAGAATATATTAAATCTGGAGAGGACTATTTCTCTATAATGCAGAAGAATCTAGAAGCTATAACAAATGGTCTTAATAATTAAATAATTAATTAAGGTTCTATAATGGAAAATATAATAAGTTTTAAGAACGTGCATTTCGGATACACTCAAGAGGATATATTAAAGTGCATAAGTTTTGATATAAATAAAGGAGACTTTGTTTCTATTATAGGTTCTAATGGAGCAGGAAAAAGCACTATATTAAAACTTATTTTAGGTGAAATTAATCAATACAGAGGCGAAATAAAACTATACGGTGAAGATATTAAGAAATTTAAGAATTGGCAGCAGATTGGATATTTAGAGCAGAATGCATACTACAAAATATTAAATTTCCCTGCAACTGTTTATGAGATAGTAATGTCTAATATGTTTGCAGATATTGGTTTATTTAAGTTTCCAAATAAAAAGCATAAAGAAAAAGTATTTGAAGCATTAAAACTTTTAGGTATGTATGATTATAAAGATAGACTTATATCAAAACTTTCAGGCGGACAGATACAAAGAGTTTTTTTGGCAAGAACTTTAGTACAAAACCCTAATGTATTAATATTAGATGAGCCCACTAATGGTGTTGATATTGAAACTATTAATTTTTTATATGATTTGCTTCAAACTCTAAATAAAGATAAAAAAATAACTATTCTAATGGTTACACATGATATTGAGAGAATGTCAAAAATCTCAAATAGAGTGTTCTGTTTTGAAAACGGCACATTAGTAGAACTTGATAAAAATCAAATAAACATGGAATTATCACATAAGCACAAGCATCCAGATGGAAGCAGTTGTTCTTGTTAATATATATAAAGGGTTGTTTATAAATGGAAATATTTCAATATGAGTTTATGCGTAGGGCTTTTTCGGTGGGAGTACTTTTAGCTGTTATAATACCTTCTATTGGAGTTGTAGTTGTATTAAAAAGGCTTTCTATGATAGGAGATGCTATATCTCATACCTCTCTTGCGGGCGTTACTTTTGGACTTGTATTTAATATTAATCCAATACTTGCTTCTATGATATTTTGTGTTTTATCTGCTTTATCTATAGAGTTTATAAGAAAAAAAATTGCAAGATACGGCGAGATGTCTATAGCAATAATTATGTCTTTTGCTGTTGGTCTTGCAGGGTTATTGTCTGGTTTTGTTTCTAACAATGCTAATTTTAATAGTTTTTTGTTTGGAAGCATCGTAGCTATTAGTGATTTTGAATTAAAATTGGTTGTAATTATAAGTATTATTTCTATGTTAATATTTATATTTTTATACAAAGAGATTTTTTATATAACATTCAATGAAAGGCTTGCAAAACTCTCTGGTGTTCCTGTAAACAGGATAAACTTTATTTTTACAATACTTACAGCAATAGTAGTTTCTATATCTGCGAGGGCTGTTGGTGCTTTGATTGTTTCGTCTATGATGGTGGTTCCTGTTGCTTGTTCTATGCAGCTTGCTAATAGCTATAAAAAAACTATTATTTATGCTGTGTTATTTAATTTAGTTTTTACTATTTTAGGAATATTTATTTCATATTATCAAGGATTAAAACCGGGCTCTACTATAGTTTTAATAAGTGTGATAAGTTTTGTATTAATCGCGATAATAAAATTTTTCTTAAACAAAAAATAAAAATTATTTATATTATTTAAATAATACTTGTATCCCGCACGCAGAGTAAAATTGAAAATATCAATAATATTTTAATTATAATCTAAACAATGAATAAGAATATGTTTACCGTGCGGTTAAAAAATTAAATAAATTTATTTGTTATTATCATCAGTTTTAAGTACGCTAATAAATGCATCCTGCGGAATCTCTACACTTCCAATAGCTTTCATTCTCTTTTTACCTTCTTTTTGTTTCTCTAATAATTTTCTTTTTCTTGTGATGTCTCCGCCGTAACATTTAGCTGTAACATTTTTTCTTAATGCACTTATATTTTCTCTTGCTATTATGCGTCCTGCAATTGCTGCTTGCAAAGGAATCTGGAACATATGTTTTGGTATAAGATGTTTTAATTTTTCTATAATCTGTCTTCCTCTGCTTTCTGCATTGCTTCTATGAGCCATAAATGATAATGCATCCACTACTTCGCCATGAACAAGTATGTCTATTTTTTCTATTTGGCTTTCTCTAAAATCTGAAAAATCATAATCGAAAGAAGCATAACCTCTTGATATTGATTTTAGTTTATCATAAAAGTCGTATACAACTTCTATTAAAGGCAAGTCAAATTTTATTTCTGCTCTTTTATCATCTAAATAAGTAAGAGAAGTTTGAGTGCCTCTTCTGTCTATACAAAGAGATATAATATTTCCTAAATAATCAGTAGGCACTATTATAAGAGCATTAATAAAAGGCTCATAACATTTTTCTATATACTGTGCAGAAGGAAAATCTGCAGGGTTATCAATTAGTTTTTCTTCTCCATTTGTGAGTTTTAATTTAACTTCTACAGAAGGGCTAGTTATTACAAGGTTAAGATTAAACTCTCTCTCAAGTCTTTCCTGTACAATTTCTAAGTGCAAAAGCCCTAAAAATCCGCATCTATATCCAAACCCTAAAGCAATAGAACGCTCTGGCTCATAAACCAAAGAAGCATCATTAAGTTTTAATTTTTCTAATGCCTTTTGTAGATTTGTATAATCTTCATCTTCAGCAGGGAAAATACCAGCAAATACCATTGGTAAAACTTCTTTATATCCTATCAAAGGTTCATCAGAAGGATTTTCTTCAAGTGTGATAGTATCTCCTATTTTTATGTCTGATATATTTTTAATACCAGCAATAATGTATCCTACTTCACCACTTTTAAGTTCATTAGCAGATTTAAGCCCAAGCAAAAGTGTACCGCATTCTTCAACTTCATACTCTGCTTTAGTCTCCATTAAAAGTAGTTTATCATCTTTTTTAATAGAGCCGTCAAATATTCTCACTATCATAACAGCACCACGAAAAGGGTCATAATAAGAATCAAATATCAAAGCTCTTGTTTTTTTATCAGTATTATCTTTTGGAGCTGGTATCATCTTAACAACCGCTTCAAGTATCTCGTCTATTCCTATATCATTTTTTGCACTTGCTAAAACTATATCATCTTTGTTAACACCAAACTCTTTTTCCATCTGCTCTTTGCATAGTTCAATATTAGCAGCAGGTAAATCTATTTTGTTTATAACAGGTACAATCTCCAAATTATTTTCAAAAGCAAGATAAAAATTAGAAATAGTTTGAGCCTCAACCCCTTGAGCAGCATCAACAACAAGTATAGCACCCTCACAAGCAGCAAGCGAACGAGAAACCTCATAGTTAAAGTCAACGTGCCCTGGTGTATCAATCAAATTGAGAGTATACACTTCTCCGTCTTTTGCCTGATAAGAAAGTTTTACAGCCTGACTCTTTATTGTTATTCCTCTCTCTCTTTCTATATCCATAGAGTCCAAAATTTGTGCTTTCATCTCTCTGCTTGATACAGCTTTGGTATGTTCTATAATTCTATCGGCTAAAGTGCTTTTTCCATGGTCAACATGTGCTATAATACAAAAATTCCTAATTTTCTCTGCGTATGACATTTATTAAAATATATCCTTATATTATTAAAATATTTTTGATAATAAAATTATATTTAGATGATATATTATAATATAGCAAAGGGCTTTTTGCAAATAGTTTTGTATAGTAAAATATCTATTTAAAATTTCTGTCTATATCTAGATTTCTTAATGTTTCTATCATCTGTATTTGCATCTGTATTCTAAAATTATCATTAACAGCACTGTTTACAGAATTATTATTTGGAGATTTCTGATATATTTCTGATAGTATTTTAGAATTATTTAGTCTCATTCTATCTTCAAGCATTCTAATTCTTGGAGAATATCTGCCGTCTATTGCTTTTAGTTTTTCTCTCTCCTGATAAGTCATATATCCGTTTCCAAATTTATAGAATCTTCCATTTCTATAATATGTTTTTGTGTATCCATAATTTTTATATCTTTGATTATACAAATCATAACGAGGCTGATAAATTGGTATTCTCTGATTAGGTATTAATGGTTTTACATTACCTACTCTTGGTGTTGGAGAATAATAATATTGTGAAAATAAATTAATTGATAGTATAAAAAATATACAAAATAATTTCTTCATTGTTTTACCTCCGTATATATTAATTATACAAATAGTAAAAATAAATTCAATAACTCCGCATAATGAAAAACATTACACGGAGTTTCTGAGTAAATTATGAGTAATTATTCTTAAGTTGTGTATTATATTAGACGATTGATATTCAAAAAAAGTTCCCGAAAAATTATTTTTTTTATATTTTTTTATGTTTTTTAATACTTTGACAAATGAAGCATTTTATTATATTCTTTATGAGATTATAATAAATATAATTACATAAAGGATTAATATGAAATTCAAAATAGAAGAAAAAGTATTTAACACTCTAGACAATTTATGCATAGCGTTTGTTGTAGCTAAAAATATAGATAACAGAGAAAATGATAAGTATGTTATGGATTTGCTTGATAATAACTTATCAAAAGATCAAAAAGAATTAGAAAATATAAAGATAAAAGAATATAGCGAAATATTATGTTATAGAAATGCTTTTGAAAAATTATCTATTAACCCTAATAAGTTTTTATCATCTATAGAAGCTATACTTACAAGGGTATCAAAAGGTAAAGGTTTCCCTCATATAAATAAAATAGTAGATTTAGTTAATGCTTTATCTATAAAATACAGGCTTCCTATGGGTTCGCATGATATTGATTCTATGAATGATGATTTTTGTGTGAGATATTCTGTTAAGGGTGATAAGTTTTTACCTTTTGGGGAGACTGAAATAGAATTATTAGAAGATAATGAACTTGTATATACTTGTGGCAATGATATAAGAACAAGAAGATGGATATGGAGACAAAGCGAATACGGAAAGATTGTAGAGACTACAACTAATATTATTTTTCCAATAGATGGTTTTATTGGTATTAATGATAAAAAAGTAATAGAAGCAAGAGATGAGCTTGAAACAATTTTAAAAGAATTATTTAACTGCACTACTATAAAAGGTTTTTTAAGCAAAGAAAATAATGAATCTGAAGAGTTTTAATTAAAGGGTATTTATGAATAATAATTTAAACAGAAATATATAAAATTACACACTGAATTATTAATAACTTTAACAATTATTCAATAACTATAAAACTAGGTTTGCTTTTTTGGCAAGCCTTTTTTATTTATTTACTTTATATTTTATCTTAGTGGCGCTTTAGATATACTAACCTTTATATTTCTTAATTTATTATTTTCTTTTTCTAATAACATTTTACTTATATATTCTACCATTGATTGTAAATTCGATATTTTAGAGCCTAGTATAATTTCTTTGATATAGTTTTCATCTTTATTAAATAATTCAGTGTAGTCCATATATAATCTTTTTGTTCTTAAATCTCTTTTTATATCTTGAGAATCAATATTATTTATTGAAATAATTCTTAATTCTTGTTCTTCAAAAAATGCTTCATGTTTAATAAGATATCTTATATTTTCAAATAAATAGCTAAATATAATATTTTTTACTTTATTTTTTGCTTTTTTATTTATATTATTTGATGCTTCAAATATTTTTCTAAATATAAATTTTATTACAACTTCTATATTCTTTTCTTTTTCTTTTAATTCTGCTTTATATATATTGTCTAAATTTATTATTATACTTTTATATTTTGAATTAGTTGGATTAAAAACTAATTGATTTTTATGCTCATTATAATATAAAACCCAATATAAAGATTTTTTATTATAATAATTTTCTTTATATTCATTATTAATATAACTATTTTTCATATCTAAATAATGAGGATTCATATTTACAGGAATTATATTTTCAAATGGATTATCATCAAAATAAGATTCATCTAATACTAAACATATTCCAGTAGATTCAGTATTTTTATCTTTCCCATATAATCTAAACATAGTTAAAGAATCTTTATTTCTGCTAAAAGATGTTTGAAAAGAAATTAAATTATTTTTATTATCATTTACTATTTTTATATTGACATTATTTCTATTAAAAATATTTTCTAATATTTTACCTTCATTCCTATCATTTGCTGTAGTTATACTTGTTATTCTCAATTTATTTGTATTATTGTCTAGTAAAGAATTCAAAGTTTTTAAAGAAGTATAATGTACAATAGAAACTTCATTTTTATAATGATTACATAATAATTCACTTTTAAATGATAATAATGCAATAAGTAAATACTCAAATAATAATATTTCTTTTATGTTTTTCATAAGATAATCATCTATGTTTTCTATTTCTTTGCTTATAATATATAAAGTTACATCATTTTTCCATATATCATTATATAAATTATTTTCTATCAATAAATTAATTATACTTAATATACTATTATAATTTAACTCAAAAGTAATTAGATTAATTAAATTACTAACAGAAAAATCATAATTCAATTTAGATAACATAGAAAAATTATGTAAACTTTCTCTATAGTTATCTAAAGCATAATAACTTAAAGCTTTATAATAATAAGCTTCTTCATATTCAATATCTATATCTATTGCCTTGTTGAAATCATCTATTGCATCATTATATTTTTCTAAAAAAAATTTTGATACTCCTCTGTTTAAATATGCTTCTTGATAATTAGAATCTATTTCTATTAACTTAGAAAAATCTTTTATGGCTTTATTATATTGTCTTAATTCGTTATTAGTTATACCTCTATTTAAATATGGCCATTTAAATTTATTATTTAATTTTATTGCTTTAGTAAAATCTTTTATAGCTTTATCATATTTTTCTAATATAAAATAAGTATATCCCCTATTATTATAAACATTATCATATTTGTTATTTAATTCTATTGCTCTATTAAAATATTTTATGGCTTCATCATGTTCACCGATATTAGATTTTATTAATCCTAAATTATCATAATATATATATAAATCTTCTTTAACTGTATTTAATTCAAGTGCTTTTTTTATATCTTCTAAAGCCTCATCGTATTTTCCTATATCATTCTTTGATAATGCTCTATTATTATAAGCTTTTTTATGTTTAGGATTTAATTTTATTGTTTTATCATAATATTCTATAGATTTATCATACTTTTTTGAACTGGAATATATTACCAATATAATAATATATTTCTGCATCTTTGTCATTTTCTTTTAATAGTTCTTCAGAAAATCTTAATGCTTCATCATATTGTTTTTTATCTATTAAATTATTTATTTTATCAATATTTTCTTTTGTCATAAAATACTCTTAAAAACTAATTTATAACACTATTATAAATTATAATATTCATACTATCAATAAAATTAATATGGTATTTGTATTATAATAAACTTTCCTATATAATACTATTTCAAAATAATAATCGGGATAATATAAAATAATGAGCGATAATTTAAAAAACGAAATACTAGAACTTGTAAAAAGCGAGGACATAGTAAAACCTACCAGATATTTAGGCGGTGAGATAAACGCTATAATAAAACCTAATATGCCTTTTAAATTTGTTATGTGTTTTGCGGATATGTATGAAGTAGCTATTAGCAATTTGGGGCTTTCTATACTTTATGAAGTTATTAATTCTATTGAATATGCTTCCTGTGAAAGAGTGTATGCTGTTGCAGAAGATTTTGAAAAACTTTTAATAGAAAAAAATATACCGCTTTATACTTTGGAGACTTTCAGCAGAGTAAAAGATGCAGATGTTTTAGGATTTACTTTGCAATATGAGCTTATATATACAAACATACTTCAAGTTTTGGAATTAAGTCAAATACCTATACATAGAGATGAAAGAGGAGAAGATGTACCTATAATAGCTGCAGGCGGACCTAGTGTATTTAATCCTTTTCCTTTGGTTGACTTTATTGATGTATTTTTATTCGGCGAGTTTGATTTTGAGATGAAAAACTTTGTGGATATAATTTATAATCTCAAAAAAAACGGTGCTAAAAGAGATGATATATTAAAAGAGCTTTCAAAACTTGAGTATGCTTATGTACCAAAATATCCAAGAGAGCATGTAAAGAGAATATTTGTCGAAAACATTAATGAAATGCCTTATGTGAAGAAACCTTTAGTTCCTCTTGTTGAGGGTATACAAAATAGAATATCAGTTGAAATAGCTAGAGGCTGTACTCATAGCTGCAGATTCTGTTTGGCAGGAATTACTTATAGACCTGTAAGAAACCGCACTATAGAAAAGATTGTTGATATAGCAATGGAATCTTTAGAAGCCACTGGAGCTAATACTTTAAATTTATTCTCTCTTTCTGCTGATGATTATCCGCATATCGGTGAATTAATAGAATATTTACAAACATTAGGAGAGCATAAAGGTTTTTCTCTCTCTCTGCCTTCATTAAGAATAGACTCATTTGATAAAGAAACTGCCGAGAGAATAGCACAGTTTAGAAAAACAGGTTTAACATTTGCATTAGAAGTAGGCAGCCATGAATTAAGAGAAAAGATAAACAAATCAATGGACGAAGATGCAATTTATAATATACTTGCAGATGTTCAAAAAATGGGTTGGAAGATAGTAAAAATATATTTTATGATAGGTTTTACTGATAACCCAGAAAAAGAAGCCGATGAAATAATAGAAGCATTAGAAAAAATGCTTGAAGTATCAAAAAAGAAAGTAAAAATAAATGCCGCTATTAATGTCTTTATACCAAAGCCTCATACACCTTTAGAAAACAATAATCAGCTTACAGATGAAGAAGCTATTTACTATATAGGAAAGGTAAGAGACCATTTTAGAGGAAGTAAGGTAGCTATAAAATATCACCCTCCTAGAATGGCAGAGATTGAAGGAATAATATCAAGAGGCGATAAAAAAATAGGAGAGATTATTTATAAGGCATATAAAAAAGGTGCTAGATTTGATGCTTGGGTTGAACATTTCAAATATGATGTTTGGAAGGAAGTAATAGAAGAAAGCGGATACACCATAAAAGAACTATTAAGCAAAAAAATAAATATGCCTTGGAAATGCATTGACACTCTTGTAAGTCAGCAATTCTTTGACAAGGAATACGAAAGATTTCAAAACGGAAAGTTTACAGACTACTGCTTTACAGGAAACTGCCAAAACTGCGGTATAGATTATAAACAATATTGCCATAAATACAAAAAAGAAGTTTTAAATACAAACTTTACTCAAATGGTTGAAGAATTAAAAACTCTAAAGAAAAGATATATATTTGCTGTAAACTATAAAGTATTTATAAAGTTTAAAAAAGAAGGCATATCATCTCTTTTGGGTATGCATGATTTATCACGTGTTATGGTTTGTGCTTTTAAAATCGCAGGGGCTAGTATATCTTTAAGCAGAGGCTTTCACCCTCTTGAAAAAATAGTGTTTACTCCCCCTACTCCTTTTGCCTGCGAAAGTGATGCTGAATATATGGAAGTAAGTTTAACAGATAATATAGACATAGATTTATTAAAAAATAAAATTAATAATTTACTTTCTCATATAGGAATAGAAATATTAGAAGCTAATTTTATAGCCGCAAACATAAAAAAAATACAAACTCTTCCAAAAAATATTTTATATAAAATGAATACTAATGATAATGATAAAGCATTTAATTTACTTTCAAATAAAGAAACACTAAAAGAAAGTGAAGAGCGTTTGGGAGATTATATATTAAACAAAAAAGATAATGAAATATTTATAACTATACTTCAAAATGATAATAAACCTATAAGAATCAGAGATATTAAGAGCTATCTTTTAAAGAATACTATCAATATAAAAAATATTAGAAAGCTGAAGTTAGTATAATCATTGTTTTTATTGGGGTATTAATTTTTTATTAATATTTCACTGTATAATAAAAAATAATATGTGCTTTTGCAACTTTTGCCACGGGAAAAGTTGATATAAAATTACATACCTAAACAACTACATTTTGTCAAAAATAAATTTATATTCTTGTTTTTATATCTGGGGCTTTGCCCCAGACCCTAGTTCTTTTATTGGTATAAAAGAACCAAAAAAACTGCATTTTTAGTATAAATTTAGGTCATATCCTACATTTAATACATATATTTTTAATATAAAATTCTAGTAATTGAGTTTTTCGCAAAGCGTACCCATAGGGTAAAAACTTTTTTGTGTGGCAAAAAAGTTGATAATTCTATTAAAGTGCATCAATTAAGAAACTTAAAAATTTTTACTATAAATAGATTTAATTTAATAATCTATAAACACAGAAAAATCGTTTTGTAAATATTTATCTTCTATGTGTATTTTATAACTTAAATTAAGCTTTTTTAATATATCTTGAGTAAGCAGAAGTATATCATCTTTTTTATAATAATAATATTTATCTCCGTATTTTTCTTTGCAAGATATATCAAGTAAATTAAAACAAACTCCCTTTCTTGCTGCCAACAAAAATGCTTCTATAGCCTCTTTTAAAAACTCTTCATTGTTTCCTAAATTTAAATTAAATATTCCAGAAGTGTATATATAATCAACATCATCTTTTATATCAGTCTTTTTAAAGAAATCCATAGTCATAAATTGAGGGTTAATATTTTTGTAAATTTTTGATTTAGCTCTCTCAACCATCTCAGGCATAATATCTATACCTATGTAGTATAAGTTGATATTGTTTTTATCTATATATTCAGCCAAACTTCCAACCCCGCACCCAACATCAAGCAAAACATTGCCGCTCATATTAAAATGCTCTATTAATGCCTTAAATCTTAAATTCTGTGCTTCTTCAGATTCCCAATCAACTACTTTATAATCTGGTATATTTAAATCATTTACTCTATTTATATAATGATCAACTATTATAGATTTTCTGCTTTCTTCCATAAAATATAATCTCTCTTTATTTATAAATTTATGTAATTATTTGTTTAAACTTAATTTATATATAGTTCTCTCTTTATAATCCTTATCAGGAGAATATATTATACTAGGAAAATGTAAAAAATTCAAAGCACCAGGTAAATACTCACTCTCAAAACAAAAAGCCATATGTTTATTTAATACAGTGTTTCTCACTTCTCTATTATTAAGCATGTTTCCAGAATAAAAATGCATAGCAGGTTGCGTTGTATAAAACTCTAAACTTATGCCTGTTTTTTCACTATAAGCCTTAGCCTTTAATTTGTTTATATCATTATTAGTAAATATAAAACAATTATCATATCCTCCACATTTTTCTATATCTAGACCTACTTTTTTATTTTTTGTAAAGTCAAAAGGAGTGTTCTCTGTTTTTAAAATCTCTCCAGTAGATACACATTCATCTGTTACAGGAAGATAATATTTTGAATCTATAAATAATTTATGTTCATATATAGTGCCATCTCCATTTAAGTTCCAATAAGCATGATTAGTAAAGTTTAAAGGAGTTTTTTTATCTGTATTTGCAAAATAATCTATTATTATTTCGTTATCATCTGTAAGAGTATAAGTAATATTAATATTTACGTTTCCTGGGTATCCCTCTTCACCGTTTTTTGAAAAATAAGAAAATAATACGCTTTTATCATTAATGCATTTAGAATCAAACTTCTTAAATGATATACCCTCAACACCACCATGAAGATGATGTTTATTGTTATCATTTTTAGCTAATTTATATGTTACGCCGTCTAATGTAAACTCTGCATCTATAGTTCTATTTGTAACCCTACCAACAGAAGCACCTATATAATCATGAGGTTTAAGATAAAAATTAATATCATCACTTCCAAAAGAAACCTGAACATCATTATTATTTTTATCCTTTACAAACACACCAACTATTGAAGCTCCAATATCTGTGAGTTTTAATACCATATCATTTTTATTTTTTAATTCATAAAGTAAATAGCCATTGTTAAAGTTTTTTACTTGCATCTTTTATATTCTCCAATTTATTATAAAGAAAATTATATAAAAAAAATCACTAGTTTTCAAGATAATTTTAATTTATATTTGTAATAAAAAATATTGTTTTTTTTACATAGTGAATATAAAATATAAAACATAATTATTTTTAAGGATTATAGAAGTGAAAGATTTACTTATTGAAATATTAGTTGAAGAGATACCTGCAGATTTTGCTTATCCTGCAAGTATGAGTTTTAAGAAAATTATGGAAGATACTCTAAAAAATAATGGTATAAGTTTCAAATCCATAATAGCCTACACAACACCAAGAAGATTATCAGTTCTTGTTGAAGAAGTAGAAGAAAAATCAAAAGATGAAATTGTAGAGTCAAGAGGACCTTTACTAGAAAGTGCTATAAAAGACGGCTCTTTAACAAAAGCAGGAGAAGGATTTTTAAAATCTCATAATATTGACAACATTAAAAACATAGATGAAAAAGAAGATTTTAATAAAGCATATATAAAAGAAGTTGGCGGAAAGAAATATTTATTTGTAAATAAAGAAAAAAAAGGCGTAGATACTAAAAAATTATTTGAAGAAGTATTGGAAGATATTGTATCTAAAATAGATTTCAAAAAGAAGATGAGATGGGGAAATAAGGACTTTGCATTTGTACGCCCTATTAGAAATGTGTTAGCTTTATTTGGAAATGAAGTAATAAAAACAACTGTTGCTGGAATAGAAACTAACAATAAAGTAACTGGTCATAGATTACTTTCTCCAGAGTTTAAAGAAATTAATAACCCTAAAGATTATGAAAAAACTTTAGCTGAGAAACATGTTATTGTTTCAAGAGAGAAAAGATTAGAAAACATAGTTAGTCAATTAGAAAAAATAGAAAAAGAACTTGGCTTTGAAGCTGTATCAAAGAAAAAAGTTTCTGAAATAGTTGTGGATTTGGTAGAAGAGCCTTATTTGCTTACTGCTGAGTTTGATTCTAAATTTTTGGAAGTGCCTAAAGAAGTTTTAACAAGTGAAATGATTGAGCACCAAAAATACTTCCCATTATGTAAAAAAGACGGCTCTTTAACTAATATATTTGTAATAACTGCTAATCAGCCTAAAACTCCTCAAATAATAGCAGGAAACATAAGAGTATTAACAGCAAGACTTTCTGACGGAAGATTCCTTTATCAAGAAGATATTAGAAAAGGCATGGACGAGATGAATGAAAGACTTCAGATGCTTATGTTTAGAAAAGAGCTTGGAAGTGTTGCTGATAAAGTAAAAAGACTAGAGAGAAACTCTGAACTTTTAATTAAGCTTTTAGGCTATGAGAAGAATAAAGAAAATATACTTAAAGCTATAAAATATATGAAATCAGATTTAGTAAGTAATATGGTTTACAACTTCCCAGAGCTTCAAGGTATAATGGGCGGTTATTTTGCTAAGTCTATGAATCTTAATGATGATGTGGCTTTAGCTATTAATGAACAGTATAGACCTTTGTTTGCAACAGACAATATACCTTCAAATGATACTGGTAAGGCTATAGCTATACTTGACAAGATGGATAATATTGTAGCTGGTTTTTATGTTGCTGATATACCTACTGGCTCTCAAGACCCTAATGCTTTAAGAAGACAGGCTCTTGGTATCGTAAACATTCTTATAAAATCTAAAAAGCATGTTAATCTTAAAAAATTAATAGAAGATTCTATTAACTCTATGCCTAAAGATGCTAGGGTAAACAAAAGTAATGATTTATTGAATGATATATTTGAGTTCTTTAAATCTCGTTTTGAAAATGATATTGACTTTGCAAAAGATTCTGTTGCTGGAGTTCTTTCTACTGGTATAGATGATATGTATGATGCTTACTTAAAGATAGAAGCTATTGATGCATTTAGGAAGAAAAACGAAGAACTATTCTCTAATCTTTTATTAGTGTTTAAGAGAGTTAAAAATATGATTAAATCTGCTAAAGAGGTTAATTTAGATGAATCATTATTAAAAGAGGAAGCAGAAAAATCTTTATACAATATTTATAAAGAGAAATTAAATGAAGTTAATAAGCTTATGGAAAAGAGAGAATACGAAAAAACATTTGCTTTATTAGCTAGTCTTTATGAGCCATTAGATAAGTTCTTCAAAGATATTATGGTAAATGTAGATGATGAGAAAATAAAAAATAACCGTATAGCTTTGCTTTCATCAGTAGATAAGATTTTCAAGAATATGCTTGACTTCTCTAGTTTGGTAAAATAATAATAAATAAGATTATAAATTAAAAGGGGCTTTATTAATAAAGTCCCTTTTTTATATAAAAAATAATTGATTAGGATAAATGGAATTATATTAAAATATTTTACGATAACAAATACTTCTCTTCTAAGGCTTTTAAAGGCTTACTAAATTGCTTAGCCAATAACCCTACAAACACAGCACCCGCAATAGTACCCTCTCTCACTCCTTCTAAATGTCCTAAAAATGATAATACTGTAACGATTGATACTGCTACTAAAAATATATCAAATGCCATTTTTGTATTGCCAAATTTGAAAGGAAATATTTTACAAATAGCTAAAACAACTCCCTCCCCGGGTGTAGTAACCAATTTCGCCATTACTTCTATGCTTACGCCCAAACCAACTAATATTATACCTAATATACATAAAGCCCATTGCTGAATATAATTTGTATATGTTATATCTTTTATTAGATAAGCAGAAAAATCAATCATAAGTCCAAATAAAATAAGTGCCGGTATTTGAAATAGCTGAAATAAATCATACTTTTTTCTAAGAAGTAATATTTGTATCAATATAAATACAAGATTGATAATAATAGTTGTTGCTCCTACTGATAAACCTTATATTGTACTTGCAACATACGGCACACTAGAAATTGGAGAAGTACCAAGTGCAGCTTTAATAGAAAAAGCTATACCTAAGGACATAATATAAACCCCTATTAATAATATTATACATCTTTCAATAAAATGATTTTTAAAAATTTCTCTTTTCATAATTAGACTCCCCTAAGCGACTGACACATTTTCATTAACAGTTCTTTTAATTTTTCCTCATCTTCTTTTGATATTTTATTAACAGCAATACTTTCTATATCTTCAAAAACTTTATCCATATAGTTTGAAGCTTCTATACCCTTTTCTGTTAGAGAAACATAAAGAGAACGCCTATTACCATTATGCTGTTTCCTTACAATAAGCCCAGCATTTTCCATACCTAGTAATATACTTCCTACAGTTGTCTGCTCTATCTCCAAATAATTGGCTATAGTTTTCTGGTCTGCTTCTTTGAATTTAGATAAAAAGTATAATACTTTAGGCTGACCAGATGTAAGCCCTATTTTGTTTGCTTCCAGCATTACTCTTTTTGCAAACATAGAATTAGCTTTCATTAGTAAATAGTGTAGATTCTCCAATGCGAGTATCCTTATAATAAGTATTGTTATAATGAGATAGCTTATTATATACCTACTAAAAAAAATGTCAAATGAATTATTATTACCTATAAGCATTATATAAAACAGGATATTTTGATTTTAGATAGTAAAAAATTACATACAAACAAAAAAGACTACAAATATTTTGTAAAAATAATTTACTTTTTTACAAAAAACTGTAAAAAAACTTGACAAAAAATTAATAATATACTATACTATTATTATACTTAAATATAACCGTTAAGGAGAATAAAATGAAAAAACAAGTAAAACAAATTATTCTAATTGCTTCTATTATGATGCTCTCTATAGCTACAGTATTTGCTGCAGATATGCCTATACAGGCTAATCAGCTTCCAAAAAAAGCACAAGATTTTGTATCAGCTAATTTCGCAAACGACCAAATAGTTTATGCTGAACAAGACAGAAACAGCTTTAAAGTGGAATTAGCTAGCGGAGTTGAAATAGACTTCGATAGAAATGGAAATTGGACTGATGTATCTGCTAAAATGCCTCTGCCTACAAAATTCATACCAACAGCTGTAATGAAAGCAGTAGAAACTAAATATCCTCAAGTTCCTGTTTTAGAAATAAGCAAAGAATATAATAGCTACAAATTAAAACTAGGAAACAATAGAGAAGTTTATGTAGATAATAGCGGTAAAATTGTAGGAGACAAATTAGATTAATAGAAAATAGAAATTAAACATTAAAAAGAGAGAGGTTTTTATGCTTCTCTCTTTTTTTATTAAAATTTCAAAAATATTTTATTTTTTTGTATATAATATATAATAAATCAAAAGTACATATAAGGATAATATTCATGAAACATTTAATAATTTTAGCACTCTCTATTTTTATTATATCATGCGGAGGCAATACAGAAACAAATAATAAAACAGAGCCTGCAACACTTACTATAGACTTTAAGGCTATATTTGGTGATAAAGCAAATGATGATAATACTATAATGGAAAACTCATATTTAAAAGTTACAGGAAGTTATGGGGATATTGATGCTAAAGTAGATGCTGTTACAGGAGCTTCAACACCTACAGGAGCTACAAAATCTTGGGATTCATATAGATATCAAAATAAACAATTTGCTAACAATAAAATTGAAAGAGGATTAGGTTTCTTTGTATTATATGGAGTATCACCATCTAAAACATATAACTTTGATGGTATGACAGGAACTGGTATATCACAAAAAACTTTAGACGGCACTAATGGACCAAAAGTTATAGGAACAGGCGTTACAAAAGATGAAACAGGTGTTATCACTATCAGATATGCACATGCTGGTGGTCCTACTGTTTATCCTTGGGCTTATGAATTAAAATCAGACACTAATGGAATATTTAAAATTGGTTATGGTTTAGAAAACAACAAAATGAGTAAATTACAAATTTCTAATGATATTGATTTTGCAAATATAGAAATGGTTACAGATAAAGCAAAAGATGGAGTTGCTTATTGGCAAGGAGATTTACAAGGTACTTTTGAAAATGATACTCTTACATTAAAAGGTACTTTAAAAGAAGTTAAATAAATTAAATATTTAATAGGGGATTTCTATCCCATTTTTTATAATATATATATAAATATTTTTATCTCAAAATATTTTTCAATTTAATACCTACTAACCGCACGCTAAACTAAACAAGAAATATAAATTAATTTGAAATAGAATTTTTATTATATTTATTAGTTTATTTAACGTGCGGTATTATAATATAATAGCTAATAAAATCTTGGGTGGGAGTGCTTTTTTTATTAAGCATTATCAAATATTAAAACAAAAATTTTTTATAACGCAAAAAGGTTAATAGGGCGGGGATTAAAATATGTAAAAAACCTAGATGAATATAAAAAATAATATTTTGTGTCTACTAAATACATTATATATTTTTTATTTTACTTGATATATTGATAAAAGTTTTATATAATGTTTTCATTAAAAATATTTATTTTAAGAAAAGTAAGATGAAAAAAGATAATAATATAGAAAAGAAGTTAATAGGTATTATAATAAATAAAAGCAGAAATAATACTGATAGCATAGTAAAAAAATTAAAAAATATTATAAATAAATATAATGCAGAAGCAATATCTATAGATTATGATATATCATCTTATAATAATATAAATAAAGCAATAAAAACTTTAAAAAATGTGTCAATGCTTATATCCATAGGAGGCGACGGCACATTATTATCAGCATTAAAAATAGCTATTAAATATAATATATCTGTTTTGCCTATATATAACGGCACATTAGGTTTTATATCAGAAATTCCGCCAGAAGAAGCATATCTTATTATAGAAGAATATTTTAATAATAAAAAAACATTATATGAAATAGAGCCTAGAATACTTTTAGATATAGAAATAAAAACATCAAAAACTACAAAAAAATATTTAGCAATAAATGAACTTGCATTATGCAAACTAGACGGAAGAACTTTATATATGGATATAAACATATCTGGAAAGAAAGTATCATCTATAATAGGAGACGGTGTTGTTGTAGCTACTCCTACAGGTTCTACTGCTTATGCTTTGAGTGCAGGAGGTCCGATAATTGTTCCTACAATAGATGCTATGTCATTCGTACCAATAGCACCTCATTCTCTCACATTTAGACCGCTTGTTATACCTAAAGGAGACAGCGTAGAAATAAAGCTTTCTCAAAAATCAAAAAAGGGTATGGTAACAATAGACGGTTATGATATATATAAATTCGGAAAAACTGATACAGTAAAAGCTAGTATAAGCGATAAGAATTGCTATATATTTCAAAGTGCAAATAGACTATTTTATGATATACTTAGAAACAAACTTAACTGGGGCATATAATAATGCTTAAATATTTGGATATTAGAAATTTTGTATTAATAGATAAAGTAAAAATCAATTTTGAAAACGGATTTAATGTTTTAACAGGTGAAACAGGTGCTGGAAAAAGTATTATAATAAGTGCATTAGAATTAATTACGGGAGAGAAAGGCTCTACAAGAATGGTTGGCTTAAATGGAGACAGACTAACTGTAATAGGCACTTTCTTTTTGCAATCATCATTAAATATAGTAAAAAACAAATTAAAAGAATGGAATATAGAAATTACAGGAAATGAGCTTAATATAAAAAGAGAAATTACTAAAGACGGTAAAAGCCGCTCTTTTATAAACAATATTGGTGTGCGTGTGGCAGAGTTAAAAGAGTTAGGAGATTTAATTGTAGATATACATGGACAGCATGAACATCAATCGCTTTTTAATGCGGCAAATCATATTAATTTTTATGATGCTTATTTAAATATTGAAGATAAGCTGCAAGTTTATAGAGAGCATTATAATAAACTTACAAAACTAATAAAACAATATAATGAAATATCACAAAATAAAAATACAATATTAAAAGAAAAATCTTTTTTAGAATATGCTATAGAAGAAATAGAAAAAGCAAACTTAAAATATAATGAAGATGAAGAGATAAAAAATGATATAGCAATGATGTCTAATGCAGAAAACATAGCATCTGCCCTATCTATTATAAATAAAGATATATTTGGAAGCGAATCTGGTGCTTATTTAAAACTTACAAGAAGTATTAATACATTACAATCGATTTCTCAATATGATGATAGACTTTCAGATTTGGCATCACAGATAGAAGCTATATCATTAAACCTTGAAGATATAAAAACAGTATTTACTGAGATAAGAGCAAAAGCCAAATTCGACCCGGAAGAATTACAAGCTCTAAATGAAAGACTTTTCTTTATAAACACATTAAAAAAGAAATATGGAAATAATATAAAAGAAATTATTAATTATGCAAAAGAGGCTAAAGAAAAATTAGACTCTCTTAATTTCTCTGAAGAAGATATATTAAAATTAAAAGAAGAAATAGAAAACATAAGAACAAAAACATCAGTATTAGCAAAAGAGATTTCTGATATAAGAAAGTCAAAAAAAGATGTTTTTATAAATGCTATAGAAAAAGAAATGTGCGACTTGGGAATGACTTCTACAAAATTTGATGTTGAGATTACATACGATGAAGATGATGAAGATGGCATACTTAATATAGACGGCACAAACTTAAAAGCAAATTCTAATGGTGTAGATAATATAGAGTTTATAATAGCACCAAATAAGCAGGCTATGTTTCAGCCTTTAAGAAAAATCGCTTCTGGAGGCGAAATATCAAGAATTATGCTTTCATTAAAAAGCGTGCTTTCTAGCGGAGATTACTGCGAGACTTGCGTGTTTGACGAAATAGATGTTGGTGTTGGCGGAAGGATTGCAGAAGTTATAGGAGAGAAAATTGCTGCATTATCCAAACAAAAACAAATATTAAGCATTACTCACCTAGCACAAATTGCAATATATGCTAATAATCATTTTAAAGTAATAAAAAATGAAAAAGATGATGTTGTTACTTCAACAATAGAAGAGTTAAATGATTCTAATAAAGTAAATGAAATAGCAAGAATGATAACAGGCAAAGAAATAACAGATGCGAGCATAAAGCATGCCGAAGAATTGTTGGAACATGCCAAAAAATCATCAGACTTATTTTAATATACAGTGAAAATTTTTATATTTTAATTATTTGATGGGGCTAGTCTTCTCAAATACTAAAAAACTTATTAATTTTATTGTTCTTTTTCCCGCATTACGCGGTGCGGACTTCGTCAAAATAACCAAAAAATGCAAATGTTTTAACTTCGTATGATTAGAACATATATTATAAATGCAGTGCCAATCCTGAATTTAAGTTAAAAATACAGTCCTTTTGCTTCTTTGGGTCACGCCTTACCTAAAGGTACTTCCTACGGTCGCCGGCACTCCCTACGGTCGCAAAAGAAGTGGGGTGCTACCCTAAGGGCACGCTTCGCAGGGGGCAAAGCCCTGCAAATAATAAAAATAAATAAAGTTAAAAATTTTTAGTATATACCTAAATAAGACTTATACAAAATTAATAAGCCTCATAATGAATTTTGTTTGGCTCAAATCTATCAGGCATAGCAACTTCGCCGTCAGGATAGCCCACAGCAACTATTCCAAGAGGTTTTATATGATCTGGTAAATTAAACAATTTGATAATATCATTCATTCTCTCTTCACGAGGTGCAACACCAAGCCATACACTTCCTAAATCTTTTGCCTTACAAGCAAGCATTAAATTCTCTATTGCCGCAGAACAGTTTTGCTGCCAATAAAGTTGTCCAGATTCTTCAGATAAATCTCCGCATACAATAACAGCTAAAGTTGCAGTATATAGCATCTTAGCATAAGGGTGAACATCAGCTATTTTATCTAATGTCTCTCTTTTCTCTACAACTATAAACTCCCAATTTCTTTTATTGTTTGCAGAAGGAGCATACATAGCAGCCTTTAATATATATTCTATCTTTTCTTTTTCAACTGCCTTATCTTTAATATATTTTCTTATACTTCTTCTTGTAAATAAAATATCTTCTTGCATGAAAAATCCCACCATATAAATAATAAAAAATAATTTATTAAAATATTATAATACCCAACAACATAAATAATAATTTTAAAACTATTAATACAAATAAAGCAATTATAGCTCCCATAATGAGTATTTTATTAGATGCCACTATATAGCTAGAATCCAGTTTATTAATAGCATCTCCAACTAAAATTCTATCATAAATCTCAGAATCCTTAAAATATTCTCCTCCAAGCTCTATATCCAAAGCACCCGCAACAGCACATTCAAGCCTAGCCTTATTATCATTTCCATCTCTTTTAAAAACTCTAAAAGCCTTTTTTATATCATACCCCAAAAGAAAACTTCCTACAGCATATGATAAAAAGGCAAATATAGAAGGTATCATATTAATATAATAAGCAAAATTAATATTAAACATACCATATTTATCTTTCACCCTATTTTCATCAATAGCAATATTATTATCTGATGATATATCAGAAAGCATACACAAAACTTTATACATAAAACAAAGAGGCAATCCTCCTAAAAGAAAGAAAATAGAAGTATATATATAATCCTCTCCCACACTAATAGAAGAATATTCTATAGTCTTTTTAATAATATTTTCTCTATTAATATCATTAACATCTATATTAGTGTTTTCTTTTAGGGTTTCTTTTGCAGCATTTAAGTTTGTATATTTTATAGAAGAATATATTGAAGAACTAACTTCAAAAGGTTTTCTTATTCCTATTATAATATATGCCGCTATAAGCTCTATTATAATTCCTAATAAAAAATGAACTTTATATAAAAAATAAAATAAAAAATAAGGCACAATAAAAGATATAGATAAAATTATTAAAGAAATTACTATACCTAAAATAAGCCCTAATATTTCATTATTTTTATAAACTTTATCTTTCAATAAATATTGCAATTTTTCTATTGGAATTCTTATATACTGAAATATATCAATTTTAAACCTATATACAAAAATATTTAAAAGAAATGATATAGGAAGTATTAATAAAGTTTGCATAAAATCAATTTCCGTTATTTTATAATAGAATTTTATCTATTATTTTTAAATTGTTATTTTCTATAATTTCGGTAAGATATCCGCAACCATTAGGTAAAAGATAATCATAAAAAGGAAGTTTTTCTATGTTATATTTATCTAATATAGTCATAATTATACCACCATGAGTAACTACTGCTGTATAAGTTAAATTATTTTTTTTCATATCTTCTATTATAGATAAATATGCATTGTATACTCTGTTAAAAAATTTCTCAGATATCTCTCCATTAGGCACTTCACTTCTCCAAGAGGTTTTCATAAACTCTTTATAATAAGGATTATCTTTCAAATCATTATGAGTCATACCCTCAAAATCTCCAAAAGCTCTCTCTCTTAAATCATTCATAATTTCAAAGTTCATATCATCAAAATATATCTTAGCCGTCTCAATACATCTTTTCATCGGGCTTGAATACAATTTCTCAAAAGGCTTATATTTATCTATATTACTTTTATTTTTTAATAAAGCATTTATTCCCTCTTCCCAAAGAGAAACATCAGTAGAACCAAGCCATTTTTGCTCTGCATTGTTTTTTGTTTGACCATGTCTTATAAATAAAATTTTCATATACTACTCCATCTTTTATTAATCATCTATTTTTAAATCATCTATAGCTCTATACAATTTACTTTTTAATTTGCTTCTATCATTGCAGCTTTTTATATTATAATCTTTAATTTTACTGCTCATATAATTAATTTCATCTTCCATACTCTTAAACTCAAATACAGCCTTCAATATCTCCATAGTATCAATATATCCTCTCTCTATTCTATACATCGCTCCATCTAAACTAAAATCTAATCCTCCATTAGTAAAAGTTCCTATATCTTCATTAGGCACTATCTCATAAACCTTGCAAGTTTCAGACTTCTCTACTATAGCATCTCTATACAAATTAACAACTATAATCTCATCACACCCATATTCATATAAAGGAGTAAGAGGTAAATTGTTTCCATTTAAAAACTCAACTCCCCCATCAATATAATTAACTCCATTAATTTTCTGTCTTCCAAATATTATCGGTATAGCACTAGTAGCCATCATTATCTCTTTTATCTCTTTCACACTCTTTCCATTGAGCTTAAAATATTCAACATCAATACTATCCAAATTAACTGCCGCAGCATATATTGGATACTCACAATTTGATACAACTTCTATATTCAAATATTTATCTATAATCTCAAGCAACCCCTCTCTAGTAAATATTCCATTTGCTGATATGCTTTTATTTTTGCTGTCTATCTTTTTTTTAGATAATATTTTATCTTCTATTTCATTAGTCCAAATATGCTCAGCTATAGTATAATCATTCTGTGCCATTAAACATGCATTAAGCACTCCAACAGAAGCACCTGATATAGCCTTTATCTGTTTATCAATATTATATTCTCTTAAAGCTTTCCATACACCTATCTCATAGCTTCCAAGTCCTCCTCCCCCTCCTAAAACTAATCCTAATTTATTCATTATATGCTCTCCAAAAAAGTTACATACCTTATTTAATCTTACTTAAATAAAGTCCCCAAAAATCATTCAAAAAATCTAAATACTCTTTTTTATTATTATCTTTAGTTTTATCTATCTGCTTAGATATTTTATCTTGATATTTTTTTATCTTCTCATACTGCTCTTTTAATCTATTTTTATATCTATACAATTCCTTATTATTAGAATGTTCTTCAAAATATTTATTTAAATATTTTATAGACTTATCATAATCTCTTTTCATTAAATATATTTTTGCAATCTCTTTATAATCTTTAGTTTTGGATACTTCTTTTATTAATATCTTATATATAGAATCTAGCTTTATATTTAAAATCTCTTCATTACTATCTTTTATTTTGTTGCATTCTAATATAACTTTTAAATATTGTTTTGAAGAATAATACTTCTTTATTAATTCTAAACTATTTTCTAAACTTATAGCTTTAGTTTCTGTTTTTGTTGATATTATTTTTAATTCATTCATTATTAAAACAATAAGCTCATAATTATTAATAGTTGTTTCATAATTGAAATTTGAAATATTCTTTCCATACTCTTTTATTAAATCAAATTTTATATCTGTTATATTAGCTTCTATATTTGAAGAAGTAAGTTTCTCTAATATAGATGATACTACATAACTCTCTTCGCTATTTAATTTTTCTAATTTTTTTACAGCTCCAAGTATAGGAATAAATATTTGCGAAACATCATTATTAATATCAATTAAAGAAAATATTTTATCTATTAAATAAGGTTTCTCCATAAATTTAAGATAAAAATCTTTTAAACATGTACTTCCTTCTAAGTTTATATCAAAATCAAATAATATAGACTTAATCATAAAAATATTATCTTTAAATACTAAATTATCTTTTTTATTATTTGAAGTTATACTATGATACAAGTCATTAGATAAACATATTAATCTCTCTATGTTATCCATCTCAATATATTTTAATCCATTATACTCCAATATATTTTTAGCCGCTTTAAACTCTAATAATTGAACTTTTTTTTCTATATTATCTATTCTGTTTGATTGCTCATCTATTTTATTTAGTAAAACATTAAATGACTCTCTTACGTTTTCGCATACTGCTATTAATTCTTCATCTACATCTTTTTCTATGTTATTGAGTTTATTATTTAAATATATTATTCCCTCATAAGTTATTTTATTTTGCCTTGCTAAAGTTTCTATCATCTTAATAGAAGCATTTTTTACTATAGAATAATTATAATCAATTTCATATCTTATCTTTCTGTTTTGTCCTGTAATTGTATTTAATATATTTTTTATAAAACCTTGATTAGCAATAAATTGTGTTCTAGATTTAGAAGCACTCAATGATGATACAGCATCCATTGTAAGTTCTGTTAATTTAGCATAATTATTCTTATATTCTTCTACATTATTTTCTATATATTCTTCTATTATTTTTTTATCAGCTTCTTTTATTTTATTTTCATAGGGAATAGTTAGGTTCATGCATACTCCTTAAAGTGCTTTTATTATACTATTTTTGTAGTTTTTTCACAATAAACTATAATATACATAATTTTAATAAATAGCATTACAATACAATATAATACTTATTCAGATTGCTTTTTTTTACAAAAATGTTAAAATCAAAGTAAACATAATATATGCGGGGTTGTAGTGTATGAAAGAACTACCATATTTAATCAATTTAATTAATGCATTGAAGGGCGAGATTTGTTATTCTTATATTAATAATGTTGTTGCTTTAGACAAAAAATATAAAGAGCTTGAAGAAGTTAAAGGACAAAAAATTATAGATGTATTAAGACATGGCGGATATATGCATTTTCAATTCTCACAAGATGCTATGCTTGTAGACTTGGGTTCTGGAGGCTCTTTTGTACTTACAGAAAACAACACTTATAAAAATGCAATAATCAAACTAGAAACTGATAATGGCAACTTCTTTGTTGTAGATGAGAGTAAAGATAAAGATGATGCTACACATATTATACCTATATGGAAAGATTATACTACAATGCCTCAAGTAGGTTATGACCCTCTCACTAAACAATTTAATTATAATTTATTCTGTCAATTACTTGCAGATAATGCCACAACTGTAGAAAAACTTATTAAAAACCCTCTCATAATAAGCGGTATAGGAGACACTTACGGAGATATGATATTAAAAAGAGCTTCTATCACTAAAAGAACTAAAACTACAGATATAAACAAAGCAAAAGCAAGAGAAATTTTTGACGCTATAAAACAAGTATTGAGAGAGGCTTCTGGAAATAGAGACGAAGAAGAAAGCGAAGATTCTGAAGATTAATATTATTTTTCTAAAAATTAACAAATATTAAAAAATAAATTCAGGCATATTTTTTCATAATTTTTGTTTAACTAATATTATAATAAAAATTAGGAGTAAAAATTATGTCTGGAAATGCTAATATTATTGTTGTAGAAGGAAGACTAACAAGAGACCCTTCATATATAAAAACTAAAAACGGTAAATCTTTATGCAAATTCTCTATAGCAAACAATAGATATTATTATGTTAATGGAAGCTTGCAAAAGGAAGTTTACTTTTTTGATTTAATAGCTTGGGGCTTTACTGCAGAAAAAATAGCTATTAACCTTCTTAAAGGAAGACATATATTAGTAAATGGAGAATTAAGACAAAACTCTTATATTGCTAAAGATGGAAGTAGAAAAAACTCTATTTATATACTTGCTTTAGAAGTAAAAAGTTTAGACAAAAAAACTATAGAAAAAAATAATTATTATAACAATGCCAATAATCAAATTGTATCAGATGTTATTGAAGAGGGTTTGGAGCAAGTATTTTAGATTGTTTTAATATTTCAATGAGTTCTTTATTTATATCATCTATAGACTTATCAGCATTTATATGATATATAAAAGGCTCATTAAAACTACTAAATATGCTATCTACTTTTTTTAGATATTCTTCATTTTCAAATCTGTCTATAAAGCCTCTTTTTTCCATAATTCTATTTAAAGATTTTTCTACAGGAAGATGAAAAATAAAAACTATATCTGGAATTAAAATAAAGCTCTCATGCATATTTTTTATTTTTTCTATATCAATACCCTTAGCACCTTGATAAGCAATAGATGAATACATGTATCTATCAAGAACAACTGTTTTACCTTCTTCTAAAGATGGTTTTATCATGAGTCTTATATGCTCTTTTCTATCATCTACAAAAAGCTCTAATTCTCTATCTAAATCCATATCTTTAGAAAGCATAGTGTCTCTTAATTTAGCACCATAATATGCATTAGTAGGCTCAAATGTATATATTGTTTCTATGTTATTTTTATTTAATGTTTCTGCTAATTTTTTTGCAATTGTAGACTTACCGCTTCCGTCTATTCCTTCTATAACTATCAATTTACCTTTCATAATTTTTCACATACCTACATAAATATATAAATTATCAAAAACATATTATCTTATTTTTAGAGTTGCTATACCAATCAAAGCAGTTATTATACCTATTATATAAAATCTAAAAACAACCTGAGTCTCTTTCCAGCCGGATTTTTCAAAATGATGATGCAAGGGAGCCATTTTAAATACTCTTTTTTTGAATAGTTTATAAGAAAATACCTGCACAACAACACTAAAAGCCTCAGACACATAAACAGCTCCAACTATCACAAGCAAAAGCTCATGCTTAATAAATAAAGCAATAATACCTAAAACTCCTCCAAGAGATAAACTTCCAACATCTCCCATAAAAACCTGTGCAGGGTGAGCATTAAACCATAAAAATCCTAAACCAGCCCCAATCAAAGCCCCTACAAACACAGTAACCTCACCAGCATCAGATATAAAAGGTATTTTTAAATAAGTTGCTATTAGAGAGTTACCAGATACATAAGAAAGCACCGCAAAAGCCATAGACATTATTATCAATAACCCAATAGCTAAACCGTCTAATCCGTCTGTAAGATTAACAGCATTACTCATACTCACAACTACAAATATAGAAAAAGGTATATAAAGCATTTTTAAATCTATATACACATTACTAAAAAATGGTATAAATAAAGTAGATGAAGGAACCTGTGCAACCTTCACAGCCTCTAAAACACTTATGCCCTTCTCCAAATCAAACTTCATTAAAAAAGTGGATTTATCAAAATAATATAAATATATTCCTATTATTAAACCAACTATCACCTGAAACACGATTTTATATTTACCAGGAAGCCCCTTAGAGTTTTTGTATTTAATTTTAAGAAAATCATCTAAAAAGCCTGCTATAGCAAGTATAACTAAAGATATTGTAAGAAGTATAATTTTTATATTATCCAATTTTCCCCATAATAATATACTTATTAATACGCTGCCTACTATAAATATACCGCCCATTGTAGGTGTACCAGTTTTAACTAAATGAGTCTCTGGACCGTCATCTCTTACAACCTGACCAAAATGAAGCCTCTTTAATTTTTCTATTATACTAGGAGCAAATACCAACACCAAAATCAATGCAGTAGCAACAGCCCCTGCAGTTCTAAAAGTAATATATCTAAAAACATTGAAACCAAAAAAACTCTCTCGAAGCGGATAAAAAATCTCATATAGCATAAAGTGATAGCCTTTAAATAAAAATATATTATTATAAATATAACTTTAACAAAAATGTAAAATTAGTTAAAAATAAACTATTAAATAGTATTATAAATTTATTTTTTGTCAATAAAAATAATTATGTTAATATTGTTTAGGAGCCATAGATATTGCACGTTTTTTAGTTAAAATAAAGTAGGT
>OARM01000062.1_pt1 | contig 62341 bp, 55 predicted proteins | sample 1475591 | NCBI WGS metagenome assembly OARM01 (sample SAMEA3360676, study PRJEB22359) | human gut metagenome | biome: ENVO:urban biome; feature: ENVO:human-associated habitat; material: ENVO:feces | place: Bangladesh | collected 2011
TAAAAAGCCTTAGCGATTATTTGTTAATCGCTTGGGCTTTATTTTTATATGGAGTTTTTTGGAGTATTTTTTTATGAAAGATAAAGTGTTTAGTATAAGATTTGCTGCTGTAGATGATGTTTCTACTATATTAAAGTTTATTAAGGAATTAGCTTCTTATGAAAAGCTTGAAAATGAGGTTGTTGCTACTGAGGAAATATTAAAAGAATGGATATTTGAGAAAAAGAAGGCTGAAGTTTTGATTGCTTTAGAAGATGATGTTCCTATTGGGTATGCTTTGTTTTTTCACAATTTTTCTACTTTTTTAGGTAAGGCTGGTATATATTTAGAAGATTTATATATTAGAGAGAGTTTTAGAGGGTTGGGATATGGAAAGAGATTATTAAAGGAGCTTGCTAAAATTGCTGTTGAGAGAGGGTGTGAAAGGCTTGATTGGCAATGTTTGGATTGGAATAAGAGCAGTATTGATTTTTATTTATCTATTAATGCTATTAAGATGGAAAATTGGTATATTTATAGGCTAAGTCATAATAATTTAAAAGAGTTCTCTGAAAAATAAAATAATATGTTAATTATTTTATAAAAATATCATTGACTTTTATTATATAATTTATATATTTTAATATAGATAAATATTTTTTTATTTGGATTTTTATGAAGCTTAAAAATTACTTATTTTTTTTACTAATTTTATCTTTTTTATCGCTTTCTTGCGGTACAAAAAAGGTATTATCTCCATTTAGTAGGGGGAGATAATACTTTAGGAAATTATTATATAAAAAAAGTTGATTTTCCGGCATCTGCTACAATAGAAGAAAAAGTAGAGATGGCTTCAAGAGTGATACCTACAACTAATCAATATAAATGGCAAAGTTTAGAGCTTACGGCTTTTATACATTTTGGTGTAAATACTTTTACAGGTAAAGAATGGGGTGATGGCACTGAAAACCCTAGTATTTTTAATCCTACAAGTTTGGACGTTGATCAGTGGGTGAGAGTATTAAAAGATGCTGGCTTTAAACTAGTAATACTTACAGCAAAACATCATGATGGATTTTGTTTATGGCAAACTAAAACAACTAGTCATTCTGTAGCAAGTTCTCCGTATAAGGGCGGCAAAGGAGATATTGTAAAAGAGTTTAGCGATGCTTGTAAGAAATACAATATAAAAATGGGGCTTTATCTTTCACCTTGGGATATGAATGCTTCTTCTTATGGCAGCGGAGAGGCTTATAATGATTTTTATGTTAAACAGCTTACAGAACTCGCTACTGGATATGGTGAACTTACAGAACTTTGGCTTGATGGGGCTAAAGACCCTAAAGCTCCTAATCAAACTTATGATTTTGAGAGATATTTAGAGGTGTTAAAAAAGTATCAGCCTAATGCTGTTAGTGCTATAAAGGGTGAAGATATTAGATGGATTGGAAATGAACAAGGTTATGGAAGAGAGACAGAATGGGGTGTTCAAGGCTATAAACCTAATTCTTACAAAGATTCTGAAAGTTATAATGCTTCACTTGGTCTTAATTTAAAAGCACAAGACCTTGGAAGCAGAGATATATTAAAAAAAGTAAATTCTGTTTATTGGTATCCTTCTGAAGTTGATGTTTCTATTAGGCCTGGTTGGTTTTATCATGATTATGAAAGTCCTAAAAGTTTAGATAAATTAATAGATATTTATTATAAGTCTGTTGGATATAATTCTGTTTTACTTTTAAATGTTCCTCCAGATACTAAAGGCAAATTTGATAGTAGAGATATAACAGTTCTTAATCATTTTGGTAATTATATAAAAACAACATTTGCTAATGGACTGCTTAAAAATGTAACTAATACTTGGGTTAATGCAAAAATTGGAGATTCTAAAGAGTATGCATTAAAAACTCCTTCTGCAATTAATGTTTTACTTATTCAAGAAAATATTATGAAAGGTCAGAGAGTAGAGAAGTTTAGCGTTGAAGTTTATAACTCTGGTCAATGGAAAAAAATCACAGTTAATAATCAAGAACCTAATTTAACTACTATAGGTTATAAAAGGCTTGTGAAATTTGATACAGTTCAAAATACTGAAAAAATAAGAATAACTATAGATGAAACAAGAACTAATGCCAATATATCTCAGGTTAATGTTTATTATTCTTCTAAATAAATACCTTATGCCAATATGTAATAATAATAATTTTTTCAATTTTGTGTAAAATAAATATGTTATTGTAAAAGATAATATTGACTTTATACTGAAATTATGTTATTTTATAATTGTATAGATAGAAGATTAGAATAAAGTATAAAAAATAAATGAGGTGAAGGTATGAATGTAGTTATAATAATCACCTCTGTTGTAGTTGCGTTTGTTTTTGGATATATAACCCGCTGGGTAATAGCTAAAATTAATCTTAATTCAGCGGAAATAATAAGACAAAATATGCTTCGCGATGCTAAAGAGCAAGCTGAAAATGAAAGAAAAAATATAATTTCAGAGGCTAATTTAGAATTACAAAAAGAGCGTAATAGATTAGAAAATGAAAATAAAGACAGAAGATCAGAAATTCAAAAATTAGAGAATAGAGTACTACAACGAGAGGCGAATTTAGACAAGAAAACTCAGTATTTAGAAAATAAAGAGCATAATATTGAGAATAAATTAAAGAAAATTAAAGAGCAAGAAGAAAAATTAGATGCTCTTCTTGAGGAAGAAAAAAAAGAGCTTGAAAAAATAGCAGGCTTTACTCGTGAAGAGGCTAAAAATGCTCTAATGATAGAAATAGAAGAAGATGCCAAAAAAGCTGCTTCAAAAATAGTAGATAATATAGAAAAAAATGCTATAGAAGCAGGTGAGAGAAAAGCTAGAGAGATAATTGTTCAAACTATACAGAGAATATCTAGTGATGTAACTCAAGAATCTTCTGTTACTTCTGTTTCTTTGCCTAGTGAAGAGATGAAAGGAAGAATTATAGGCAGAGAAGGAAGAAATATTAGAATGCTTGAAACACTCACTGGAGTTGATATTATTATAGATGATACTCCTGAGGCTGTTGTTATATCTTGTTTTGACCCTGTAAGAAAACATATTGCTAAAGTTTCATTAGAAAAGCTCATATTAGATGGACGTATTCACCCTGCAAGAATAGAAGAGATTGTTGAAAAGACAAGGAGAGAAGTAGAAGATTCTATTATGACAGCAGGAGAAAATGCTATTGCAGATTTAAATCTTACTACTATGCATCATGAACTTATTAGACATATGGGCAGACTTCAATATAGAACTAGCTATGGACAGAATATGCTTCTTCATAGTAAGGAAGTTGCTAATATTGCTGGTATGATTGCAGCAGAAATTGGTGCAAATGTTGAAATGGCTAAGAGAAGTGCGTTTTTGCATGATGTTGGAAAGGCTATAGAGATTGAAGGTGAAGGCTCTCATGCTATGAGCGGGGCTGATTTGGCTAAAAGATGCGGAGAGAGAGAAGAGGTTGTTAATGCTATAAGGGCGCATCATAATGATGTAGAAACTCAAACTGTTGAGGCTGTTATAGTAAAGGCGGCTGATGCTATTAGTGCTGCTCGTCCGGGTGCTAGAATGGAATCTTTTGAAAATTATATTAAAAGACTTGATGATTTGGAAAAGATTGCTGACAGTATTGAGGGTGTTGAAAAATCTTTTGCTATACAGGCTGGAAGAGAGCTTAGGGTAATGACTAAAAGTGATGTAGTTGATGATGTTAAGGCTAAACAGATTGCTAGAGATATTGCTAAGAGAATAGAAGATGAACTTAAATATCCTGGTATTATTAGAGTTACTGTTATTAGAGAGACTAGGGCAGTTGAAGTTGCTAGATAATAATAAAGGTTTATTTTATGGCTATTAAAAATATATTATGTCTTGGCGATATTGTTGGTGTTACGGGAAGATATGCTGTAAGAAGGCATTTAGAAGAGATTAAATTAGAACATAATATAGATTTTGTTATAGCGAATGGAGAGAATGCAGCTAATGGGGTTGGTATTACTAGAGATACTGCCTCAGAGCTGTTTAATTCTGGGATAGATGTACTTACTACAGGAAATCATGTATGGAATAATAGAGATGTATTTGCATTGATTGGCAATGAGAATAGACTTCTTCGTCCATACAATTATCCTAATGAATCTCCTGGGCTTGGTTATTATATATATGACGGTGATGATTTTAAAATAGGTGTTCTTAACCTAATGGGCAGAACTTTTTTAGAGCCTTTGGATTGTCCTTTCAAAAAAGCTAATATTGCTGTTAAACATCTAAAAGAAAAAACCAATATTATATTTATAGATTTTCATGCTGAGGCAACTGCAGAAAAAATCGCTTTCTCTTATTATCTTGAAGGTCAGGTAACTTGTATTTTTGGCACTCACACTCATGTTCAAACTGCCGATGAAAAAATAATTTCTTCTCATACTGCTTATATATCTGATATTGGTATGTGCGGAAGTTATGATTCTGTTATTGGTATGAAGAAAGAAGCTGCTATTGCAAGGTTTGTTACTAAAATACCTCATAGATTTGAAGTTGAAACTACTAACCCTATGATTAATGGTATAATAGTACAAGTAGATACTCAAACAGGAAAAGCTTCTTCTATTAAAAGAATTAATATAGTATATAATAATGATCAAGTTGAAAGACTTGAGAAGTAAATATTATGCCTAATACAAAATTGTTTTTCAGACATTTTTTTATTTTTTATATAAAAGTAGCTTTAATACATACATTAACTTATTTTATTTTTGGATTATTATTTTCAAATATTTTCGATTATTCTACTATTTATAGTTATAATGTTGTTAATAATTTTATGAGAGGTTTTGATTCTCCTTTAATATTATTAGGACCTTTTTTACAGCCTATAAGAGCTATATTTATTACTATTGCTTTATACCCTATAAGAAATATTATAGCTACTAAATTGGGTTTTTTGAAGTTATGGATAATATTAGTATTCATTGGCATTATAGCAACACCAGCTGCAGCTCCTTCATCTTTGGAAGGTATAATATATACTCAGCTCCCGCTTGAATATCATCTTATTTCTCTTCCAGAACTTTTATTACAAACATTAACTTTCTCTATTTTGCTATGGGCTTTTGAATTATTGCCTAATAAAAACGAAAATTTTTCTAATAGATTATTCTTATTAAAAATAATTTTCTCTCTATTTTTTTCTTTATTTGGAATGTTTTTAATTGCTGTTTCTGGTTTAATTATAATAAACTTTTTAGAAATTGATTATATGAATATTAAATTAGATAAAGAAACAATCTCATATTTAACTGCTATATTAATATTGACTATAATAGTTTCTTATAGTTTTGCAAATAAAGTTGCTAAAAATAAAATATGGCTTTTGCTTATTATTCCTTTAATTTTTATTATATATTTAGTTTTGCCTTATTTTTATAATTACTTTTTTAACACGGCATACAATACAAAAATTGCTTTAATTCCATATGCATCAAGTTCTGTTTTAATGTCTTTTATTTATTATGTTTTATTTGCCTTGTTTTATGGACGCATAGTAAAAAACAAAAATATTAAAAATGATGATAAAACTTTAGAAATTAAAAACATTGAAACTAATGAAGAAACTAAAAACAATGAAGATACAAACAACATTTCATTAGACTCTCAAAATAAAGAAGATAATAAATAATTTTATGTTTTATTAAGACATATTATAATTAATGTCCTAAAAAATGTATAAAATGTATATTAATAATTGATATTTTTATATTTATTTCTGTTTTTATGAATATTTATAATGTTTTTTCAAAAAGACATTATTTACTTTTTGTCTTTTTTTTATATAATATCTACAAATATTGAAAAGTGTTTATTTTTGGAATTATTATGAAAAGACTATTTTTTTATATAATATTATTAATATATTCTACAGCATTATTTGGTTTTAGAGATATTGAGAGAGAGGATTCTTTCAGTTCTTCTAAATTCAATGATTGGCTTTTGATTGCTACTTTTAATTCAGACAATGTTCCTTCTTTTAAGTTTGTAAGCAAGCATGATGATAAAGAGTGGGAGAGTTTAGATTCTGCTAAAAATGAATATTATTACAAAGGCGATAATAGTAAGGCTGGAATATTTGCTATATACAATATGAAGTATTATCAATATAGAGGATATAATCCACTTTATACAAAACAATTAAACAGTAAATATTCTAATATGCTTAAACGTTTTTATTTTTACAGATTTAGCGGTAAGGGTGCTGGATTGATTGCTTTAGATAATTCGCTTGTAGCGGTTGATACTTATTCAAAATATGTTTATATATATGGTATGCCTATAAGAGAGAAGGTTACTTTTGGTGTTGATGTGCCTTTAGAGTGGGGGGCAGCTGATACTAATATGGCTAGCGGAAAAGATTTTATGCCTTTTTATATGTATGACCCTGTAGGACATGTTAATGAAGATGGTAGTGTTGTGCTTTATGACCAATACAAAGAATCTTTTTTAGATAAAGAAAAACGCTATAAACCTGTATTTAATAACAAATCTATATACAGATAATTGACATTATTTTTAAAATATATCATAATATTTATAATTATGAATAATTTTGATGAAAAGCCTATATTAGATTATATAAAAAAATATCTTCCATTTAGAGAAGAGCATATACTTTCAACGAGAGATTTATCTGTAAAACTTGCAAAGCATTATAATGTTGATGTTAATAAGGCATCTATTGCAGCATTATGTCATGATTTAGGTAAAAGATATAAAGAAGAAGAGATTAGAAAAATTTTATTAGACTATGATAAGAAAGAATACCCTAAACATATCACTTCTGCTTTACTTCATGCTAGAGTAAGTGCCATAATAACAATAGAAGAGTTTCATATAAAAGATGATGATATAATATCTGCTATAGAAAGTCACACAGTGGGGCATGCTAATATGAGTATGCTTGAAAAGATTATATATGCATCCGATTATCTTGAACCTACTCGTAAATTGGAAACTGCTGATAAATTAAGAGAAGAGATTTTTATTAATTTTGATGAAGCATTTTTAAAAGTGGTATTAGAGTCAATATATTTTGTACTTTCAAAAAAACAGTATTTATCTGATAAAACCATAGAGCTGTATAATTCATTAGTGATTAAATAATAAAGGTATTTATGAAAAGAGCGTATATAATATTTGTAGCAGATTCAAAAGAATATAGAACTAAAAAAATCAATATAGACAATATTTTAACAGAGCTCTCCATGCTATGCGATACTGCGGGCTATGAGGTAGCTGATAGATTTTCTTTTATACAGCAGAAAATAGTGGCTGGTACTTATATAGGAACTGGTAAACTTGAATCTTTAAAAGAGAGTGCTATAGCCGACAATGTAGAATATTTTGTTTTTGACAATGAGCTTAGCGGTTCTCAAGTTAATTCAATAGAAGAAGGCTCTAATATAAAAGCATTAACTAGAACAGAGATTATATTAGAGATATTTGCAATGCGTGCCAAAACACTTACTGCTAGAATGCAAGTAGAGTTAGCATTTTTGGAGTTTGAATATCCAAGATTAAAGGGTAAGAGAAGCAATTTAAGCCAAGTGAGAGGGGTAATAGGTTTAAGAGGAGGAGCTGGAGAAAAGCAACTCGAGTACGACAGAAGAAGAGCGAGAGAGAGGATACATAAACTTAAAACTCAATTAAGCAAAGTAGAAAAATCTGCAAGCACTGGAAGAAAGGGAAGAGGCTCTACTTTTAGAATAGCAATTGTAGGTTATACCAATGCTGGAAAAAGCACTTTATTTAATCTTTTATGTAAGGAAGATACTTATGTAGAAGACAAACTTTTTGCCACATTAGACACTCATACAAGAAAACTTTATCTATCTGATGATGCACCTGTTGAGGCTATCATTAGCGATACTGTTGGTTTTATAGATAGGCTTCCGCATACTTTAATAGCTTCTTTTAAGTCTACATTATCAGAAGTGGTAGAGGCAGATTTGCTTTTGCATTTGGTTGATTCTACAGATGAATACATTGAAGAGAAACTTATTAATGTTGAAGCTACAATAAAAGAGATAGAAGCTTCAAATATAAAGCGTATAATGGTATTTAATAAAGTTGATAGTTTGGAAGAAAATCAAAAAAACAAAATACTTACTATGTATGATGATGCAATTTTTATCAGTGCCAAAAACAATATAAACATAGATTTATTGAGAGAAAAAATATTAAAAATAATTTTGGAGTCTTTTAATAACGGTTGATAATTTATATTTTTAGTATATACTGAAATGACTATATTTTATCAATTTTAATTTTTAATAAATATGATTATGATTTATTGATGATATAAAATATTATTGAAAATTATTAAGTTTTGTTTGAAATATATAAAATAATGTATATTTTTTAGCTAAAAAATAGCCTTTTTGGTTCTTTGTGGCAACAAAAGAACTGGGGGGGCGGGGGCTAGTCCCCGCGAATAATAAAAAAAGAAATTTTTCAATATATCATTAATACAAATTTTTTAAGGGAAATATATTATGCGTTTATCTAAATTATTTATGCCAACACTAAAAGAAGCTCCAAGTGATGCTATAATAGCTTCTAATAAATTAATGATAAGAGCAGCACTTGCAAGAAAAATATCTAATGGGCTTTATTCTTATTTGCCTTTGGGTGTGAGGGTATTAAATAAAATATCTAACATAATACGAGAAGAAATGGATGCAATAGGTTCTAATGAATGCATAATGCCTATACTTGTTTCAAAAGAATTATTAACTCCTTCTGGAAGATGGGAGAGATTTAAAAAAGAATTATTTAGACTAAAAGATAGAAATGATGTTGATATGGCAATGGGGCCTACTCATGAAGAAGCTTTCACTATTACAGCTCAAAATGAAATACAGTCTTATAAAGATTTGCCTGTTACATTATATCAAATACATACAAAATTTAGAGATGAGATTCGTCCAAGATTTGGGGTTATTCGCTCTAAAGAGTTTACAATGAAAGATGCTTATTCATTTCATATTACTAAAGAGTGCCTTGACAAGACTTACAATGATATGAGCGGTGCTTATACAAAAATATTTAAGAGAATGGGGCTTGATACAGTAAGCGTAAAGGCTGACAGCGGAGCAATGGGCGGTGAAGGAAGCGAAGAGTTTATGGTGTTAAGTGAAGTAGGGGAAGAGACTATTATTTTCTGCTCAAAATGTAATTATAGGGCTAATGTTGAAAAGGCTAATGTAATGGAAGATGAAGAGGCTAAATCTTATACTGATAAAGCATTAGAAGAAGTATATACTCCAGATATAAAAACTATTGAAGATTTAGAGAAGTTCTTTAATACTTCTTCAAAGAATTTTATTAAAAGCATAATATACAAAACAGAAGAAGATGAAGTAATATTAGTTGCTATTAGAGGCGATTTAGAGATAAACGAAACAAAACTTTCAAATGCTTTAGTAGGGCTTGATATTGAGTTAGCTTCTGAGGATATTATAAAAGAAGTTACAGGGGCTAGAGTTGGTTTTGCTTCTCCTGTTGGATTAAAGAAAAAGATAAGAATATTTGCAGATAAGTCTATAAAAACAGTAGCTGATGCAATAATTGGCGGAAACAAAGACGACACTCATATAAAAAATGTTAATATAAACAGAGATTTTAATGTAGATATATGGGGTGATTTTAGAGTTGCCAAAGAGGGAGATAGATGTCCTGAATGCGGAGAGAAACTTTATCAGAAAAAAGGTTTAGAGCTTGGACATATATTTAAGCTAGGGGATAAATATACTCAGGCATTTAATTTCACTGTATTAGATGAAAACAATAAAGCAATTACGCCTATAATGGGCTGTTATGGTATTGGGGTTAATAGGGCTTTAGCTTCTGTAATAGAGCAGAATTATGACGATAAGGGTATAATATTTCCTATAAGTGTTGCTCCTTACGAGGCTATAGTTGTTGCTATTGATAAAGAAACTGAAGACTCATTCAAAAAAGCAGAAAATATATATAATGCTTTAAGCTCTATTGGTGTTGAAACTATGTTTGATGACAGAAAAGAGAGACTTGGTGTTAAACTTAATGACTGCGATTTGATTGGTGTGCCTATGAGAATAATAGTAGGTAAAAAATCTCTTGAACGTGGGGTGGTTGAGTTTAAGTTGAGAAGAGATTTAGAGAGTGTTGAAGTTAAGCTTGAAGATATAGTTGAATATGTGAAAGCAAAAAAGAAAGAATTGTTTGATGAAATAAACTCTAAATTATAATAAAATATTTTTAGTATGATAGAGCTTATAAATAGTATTGATGATAATATAATAGAATCTATTTTTTTAATATCATCAAAAAGCGAATATATTAGTTTATCTAAAAAATACATAAAAGATTATATAGAAGATAAAAATCATAAAGTAGTTATAATAAAATATGATGAAAAGGTAGTAGGCTTTATCATATATTTTTTGCTTTCTCCAGAAATAGATATTTTATTTATAGCTACATATCCCCACAATAAAGGTTATGGCAATAAATTATTATCATATTTATTTGATGATGCTAAAAATAATAATGTAGATAGTATAAAATTAGATTTGCATGAAAATAATATTAATGCAAAAGAGTTTTATACCAAAAATGGATTTCAATCTATAGGTGTTAGAAAAAAATATTATAACAACAAATATAGTGCTTTAATCTTAGAGAAAAAACTATAAAACAAATTAATAGAATTTCTTAAATGCCAAGAAACAAAGTCCGGCAAATATAATATTAGGCATCCAAGCAGCTATAAATGGATTCATGTTTCCTCCATCTCCCATAGAGCGAAACATCATAAGTATAGAATAATATAATAAAGCAACCATTATAACCATTACTAAACTAACTACCAATACACTTTGAGTAGAGAATTTTGAGAATAATGAAGCAAGTAAAACAATAATAAATCCAGAGAAACAATATGATATTCTATAGTGAAAATCTGTTTCAAGGTTATTAGTATTTAAATTTACTTCTTTTCTTAATTTAATCCAATGCATCTCTTCAGTTAAACTCATAGAATCTAATAAAGGTCTATTCATAAAATGTTCAGGTCTTTCAAGTACATCAAGTGGATAGTTGGTTATTTCTTTTACAGATATGTTTTTTTCATCGCTAAATTCTGCTAATATACCATTTTCAACATACCATCTTCTTTCATTATCATTCCATCTTACACTTGGTGATGATATTCTCATATCTATAGCACCATCTTTTTTTAATTTTACAATAACAGTATTTGTAAGATAGTTTTCATTAAAATTAAAGTTTTCTATAAAATATATATAATCATTAGCTCCAAATATATTTAATGCTCCAGTATATTCAGCTTTTTTATGTCCTCTCCCTAAATCATTAGCCTCAAAAGATATTTTATTCATAGGTGCAGCCACAAATTGCCAAAACCCAATAAGCCCCAAACATAATACTATTACTATAACAAATATTGGCGAAGAAAACTTAAATAAACTTATACCAGAGTTTTGTACAGCCAACATTTCTTTGTTTTTTACAAAAGTTCCAAGCACATAAGTAGAAGAAAACATTAAAGCTATTGGAAATAAATAATACAAGTTATGCGGTGTTCTTGCCAAGTGATATATGATAAAATATCTCATATTTTCTGGATGTTCAGTATAATAAGATAATTTACTGCTTAAATCTGCTATAGTTACTAATATAACAAATAATATTAGCGAACCTACAAACATAGATAAAAATTCTTTTAATAAATACGAGTTAAGTTTTTTCATTTGAGTAAATTAATCCGCTTCTATTCCATAATTTTCATTTAAATAAGCTAATTCTTCATTTATACGAGTATGTAATTCTTTTAATTTTTCAAGCAACGCAGAGGGTTTTGATTTACTACTTTTACCAGAACCAAATATTTTGCTGATTTTTCTTTTAGCCTGTACTAATGTTTTAGCTTTAACATTAGGGTCTGGTATAAATTTAGAAGCATCGGTACCAAGTAAAGCCCCCATATAAAGCATTCCTTCATAACCAAAATTATTATCTATATCAGGACCAAAGCTTTTTAATTTATCAAAACTTTCTTTACCGTTTTGCATATACTCTATAGCCTCAGTATAAAACTCACTAGCTTTATACTGAAAAAATGGTATTAATTTATCATAATTATCATTAGGATAAATACTAGCCAAATCTTCTAAAGTCCAGCTTAATCTTAAAGATGATAAAGCTTTTTTAAGTGTAGGGGCAGAATCTTTAGTATGATAACGATATCCGTCTAATGCTAAAAAATAGCTAGCAGCTCCCGAAATTAAATTCCTATTTTTCTTAAAATCTATATCAGGTCCAAAAAACTCATGCATATATTTAGACCTTTGTTCATAACTATCAAAAGCTTCTTTAATTTTATGACTATCAACCATATTAAAATCTTCTTGAAAAGCCGCATATAAACAATGCGGACAAACAGCTACAACATATATAAGAGGGTATACTGCTCCATATTTTTTGCTTTTCTCATAAGTTCTTCTTAAATCATCTCTTAAATTACCAGCAATTAATCTTCCCCCTCCAGTAAGAAGCATTTCATGATAGAACTCTTTGTTACATACAGGGCAAGTTCTTGGGTTTTTTTCAAAGTATGATATTTTTAATTCTTCAGCCATAAAAAATCCTATTTATATAACTTTATAAACGATACAAATGTTAAATTAATTATCGGTTTATTTTTATTTTTCAATATCACTTATATTGAGTTTACTTATTCTAAGTTCTTTAAATAGAGTATTATAATATGCTATGTAAAACTCTGGGTATCTTGCTGCATTAATTCTCACTTCACCCGCACTTTTACCAAGTATTGATAAATCTATAGTTTGACCATCTATGTATATGTATTTATTTCCATCTTCTTTTGTATACAATACCACAGGCTGTGATGCATAATCTAAAGTAGAATCGAATGATATAATATTTTGGTCTTCTGTTGCTACTATACCATCTATAAAATTGCCGTCATAGAACTTTTTATACCTTATTTCTTTTGTATTATCTTTAGTATTGTATATGATATTGAATCTATTATGTGCTTCATGTTCTACAGTATATTGATTTACATTGTTTAATATTGGGTTATTATCAAAAAAAGTAAAAGCTGTATTTGTTTTTCTTGAAGCATAAAATAAGTTTCCTGTAGAATATTCTTTCATATATACAGCATATCCGTCATTTTCTGCTACAGGATATACTTTTTCTATTATTTTATTTGTATATACTAAATCTGAAAAGAAATTATCTCTATAAAATCTAGATACAGATAATATGCCTTTACTGTCTATAAAAAACAATATAGGAGAATTAAATGTAGAAACTACTAGTTTTAAATCTATAATTTTTCTGTTGTTTCTTAAATCCATAGCATAATTATTAAATGTACCAGAATTATTATTTGCATACCATATTTTATTATTTTTCAAATATGATATATGCATATTATCAGAATTGCTTGCTATGCTGATTAAGCTTCCTAATTCTCTATTTTTATCCAATATTTCTCTTTTGAAATTTCCATTTTTGCCAAACACATAAACAGGGGCATTTATTTTATCATCATAGTAAGCTATATGCAGATTATTATTTGGGTCTATTAATAATTCGCTAATATAAGGTTCGCTATTTAAAGATGCAACCGACCAAGTTGAAATAGACTCAAAACTGCTTATTCTATAATAATGTTTTGATAATGGCGGAGCATCTTTATTAATATCTCTTTCATACTGAGCATTTATATTTGAGTAGAAAATACTAATAGCGATTAATATTAAAAAGATTTTATTTCTTTTTAGTTTTTTTAATTTTTTCATCTTTTAATTTTATAACAGATTCTATACCTTCTTCTTTTGGTCTTATAAATCTGCACTTAATAACTTTTCCATTTTCATCAAGAACAGCTTTTATATGAGAATAGTAGAATATACAATGTTCTATATAAGCATTATCATCTACAATAGAGCCGTATATGTAGCTTACTCCTTTAATAAGTACATTTTTACCTATGCTAAGCGGGTGTTTATCGCTTCCTGTAACATTAACACCTCTCTCTAATGTAGTATTTTCTCCTATATATACATTTCCTCTTATTTGGTTTCCGGCATATATTTGTACATTGTTAGAAAGCACCATTTTTTGATTATCTAAGCAAGATACTAATGCATTATCTCCTATGTAAGTATGCTCTCCAAGTTCAATATTACCTTCAAGTCTTGCACCATGGTCTATATAAACTCCATAGTTGATTTTTACACCCTTACCTACATAAGCACCTTTTCCTATATATATATCAAGAGGCTTTTCATCTTTATCAATTTCTAATATCTGTTCAACTACACTGTCATCAATGAAGAAGTCTTCTCCGTCATATATTGTAATAATGTTTTTTAATTTATTGTAAACATTATTTCTAGCAATAGACTCCATTTCTTTAAGTACAGTTTTATCATTAAAGCCTAAAACAACTCTATTATCTTTTGGCATATATGTAGATATTGATAGATTATTATTAACAAACATCTCTATTAAGTCTGTTAAATAAAGTTCATTTTGAGCATTATTTGCTTTTAATTCTTTTATTAAATTTAAAAGAGGGTCAATTTTAAAACCGTATATACCCGCAACATATTCATGCATATTGTCTAAAAGCTCATCTTTTCCGTACTCAAATTTTTCATCTTTATAAGCCTTTACTAAATCTTCATCATCTTTAAGAGCAAGTATGTCTTTATATTCTATAACTCCCATTACCTGACCCTTGCTTCCTTCTCTGTATTGGCTTTTTTTATGGTCTTTAGTTAATCCTCTAGTTCTTAATACTCTTCCATAATAGTTGCCGCCTTTAGGTCCGTCATACATAGCAGTCATTAATATCATGTCTGTTTTAGCTTTCATAAACTCATCATGAAACTCTTTCATAGTGTTAGAGTCTATTAACCCCATATCAGCATATATAACATAACAATATTTAATGTTTTTTAAATCGCTCTTCTCAAGACCTACCTTTACGGCATGTCCAGTTCCTAATTGTTTTTCTTGATAAGCAAAATTAGTATTAGCCTGCTTTCCTACAGCATTAGCTACTTCTAAAGCCTTTATTCCAACAACTATAGTAATATTACTTTTATTTATACCATTTTTTACAGCAAGCCTTACTCTCTCTATACTAGGTACTCCCCAAATAGTATGAAGCATTTTTGATGTTGAACTTCTTATCCTTTTACCATGTCCTGCTGCCAATATTATTACCAAACTATCATTTTTAGAGAATTTAGATGATAATTGCTCTAAGCTTTCTTCTACATTCTTTATATTATTCGCTTCTTCTCTTTTTGTCATAAACTAGCTCCTAATTTTTTTTACTTTATTTATTTTTATTTTTATAGATTTGTTCAAATACAGGTTTTTTTATAATTTTGTTATCATTATTATTTATTTTATTGTTATTATCTTTATTTAGTTTATTTTTGTACAATTTTTCTTCATCGAGCTTTTCTTTTGCATTTAAAATATCTTCTAAGCTGTTTCTTTTATAATTATTAGGAAGATATGTATTTTTTGAATCTAAGGATAATTTATTTGTTTTAGAATTACTAAATGTTTCATCATCGTTTAACCATTTCTGCAATACTTTTGCTATAGATTGCGATAGTGTATCTAATTTTTGTTTAGCTCTTATATTTCCGCCGAGGTTTGAATCTTCTTTGAGTATAAACTTATATAATTGCATGGCTTTTATAAAATTTTTACTTTCAAAGTTATAATAGTCAGCAATTTTTTCTATTCCGCCAAAATATGAAGCTGTAAGATAACATCTATACGCTTCTTCTATTTTTCTTTCATTAAAAAGTTCATTACCTTTTCTAATTAAGGCACTTTTAGTTTTATCATCTATACTCATATGAGTAATAATTATATATCAATAATATTAAAGTTCAAGTATAATTTGTAATATAAGAAGATATTATTTATATTCTATATACTTGCTTATTTAGGCTTTTATATTAAAATGCTACTAACAATAATATTGGAGTTTTTTATATATGTTTAATAGTGTTAAGGATAGATTAAAAGAGTTAATAAGAGAACAATATTTAATAATAGACGGTGCCACAGGTACAGAACTTCAAAAGAAAGAAATAAAAAAAGAATATTGGACTTTCAACGGCAATAATATAGAAGGCTGTAATGAGATATTGAATATAACAGCTCCTCATATAATGAAAGAGATACATATAGATTATTTGAATGCTAATGCCAATATAACAAAGACTAATAGTTTTGGGGCTATACCTTGGGTTTTAAGCGAATATGATATTGCTGATAAGGCTTATGAACTAGCAAAACAAGCGGCAGTTATAGCAAATGAGGCTAGAGATGAATATTTAAAAAATCCTAATTCTAAAGGCGATTTGGATAGAGATATTTTTATAGCAGGAAGTTTAGGTCCTGGTGTAAAGCTTCCAAGTTTAGGGCAGATTGGTTTTGATGAGATGTATAGCGGTTATACTTTAGCTGCAAGAGGTTTAATAGAAGGCGGAGTTGATATAATACTTCTTGAAACGGCACAAGATGTTTTGCAGTTAAAAGCAGCAATATTAGCAGTTAATGATACAGCTAAAAAATTAAATAAAGATATTCCAATAATGGTTTCTGTAACAATAGAAAAAGAAGGCACTATGCTTTTGGGTACAGATATAGAGACAGCATATACAATACTTTCAAATTTGTATATATTTTCTATAGGCATGAACTGCGGTACAGGGCCTGACATGGCAATGCAGCACATAAAAAAACTTTCAGAAATATCATGCCTTCCAATATCAATACATAGTAATGCAGGGCTTCCAGAAAACAGAGATGGAAAAGCTTATTATAGCATGACTCCTGAAGAGTTTGCTGAGATTAACAGCGAGTTTTTTAATTTAAGCGGACTTGCATTTATAGGAGGCTGCTGCGGAACTACTCCTAAACATATAGAGGCATTAGCAAAAAAAGTTAAAGGAGTAAAACCTAAAAAAACAGCATTAGAAAAGCAAAGGGCTTATATAGCTAGTTTATTTAATTCTGTAAGCATTAAGCAAGAGCCAGCACCTTTAATGATAGGTGAGAGAAGCAATGCCACAGGAAGTAAAATATTTAGAGAGCTTATGATAGCAGGAGATATGGACGGAATGCTTGATGTTGGTATAAAGCAAGTTAAGTCTGGAAGTCATGCTATAGATGTTAATGCTGCTTGGGCTGGGCGTAATGAAATAGAAGATATTACAAAAATTATTTCTGCTTATGTTAAACAAATTTCTTTACCTTTGGTTATTGATGCGATAAAGCCTGATGTTATAGAGGAGGCTTTAAAAGTATATGGAGGAAAGCCAATAATAAACTCTGCCAATATGGAGCAGGGGGAAGAGAAGTTTGATGCTATATGTTCACTTGCAAAAAGATATGGAGCTTCTATTATGCTTCTTACTATAGATGAAAAAGCTATGGCATTAACTTGTGAGGATAAATTAAGAATGTGCGAACGTATGTATGATAGGGCTGTTAATGTGCATAAAATACTTCCGCATGATATTATATTTGATCCTTTAACATTTACACTTGCAAGCGGTGATGAAAATAGTTTTTTAGCTGGTGTTGAAACTTTGAATGCTATAAAAGAATTATCAAAAAGATATCCTGAAAGTTCCATAAGTTTGGGGGTGTCAAATATTTCTTTTGGACTTAAAGAAGATGCAAGAAAGGTTATGAACTCTGTGTTTTTGTATGAAGCTATTAATCATGGTCTTAGTGCTGCTATTGTTAATGTGGCTCAAATTCTTCCTATTTCAAAAATAGGTGAGAAAGAAATAGAATTAGCAAGAGAATTAATATATAACAAAAACAAAACTAAAGAGCCTCTTATAAATTATATAAATTATTTCTCTGACAAAAAAGAAAAGAAAGAATTAACTGATGAAGAAAAAATAAAAAAGCCTATAAGGGAAGCTATAAGAGATGCTATGCTTGACGGTGAGTGGAAGGATATGCAAAACTTACTTAATGAGGCTAAAAAAAACAGCGAAGAGTTTGGAGGAGAGAAAAAGTTTGCACAGGCTATAATTGATGAGATACTTCTTCCTACTATGGCAGATATTGGTGTTAAGTTTGGGGAGGGCAGTATACAGCTTCCTTTTGTTTTGGGTTCTGCGGAAGTAATGAAAAAGAGTGTTGATTTTCTTTCTGAGTTTTTAGAGAAAAAGAAACAGGAGAAAACTGCTAAAATAATACTTGGTACTGTTGCGGGCGATGTGCATGATGTGGGTAAAAATTTAGTTGAAATAATAATAAAAAATAATGGATTTGAAACTGTTAATCTCGGTACAAAAGTGCCTATAGAGAAATTTATAGAGGCTTATCATGAGCATAATGCTGATTGTATAGGAATGTCTGGGCTTTTGGTAAAATCTACTGAAGTGATGAAAGATAATTTAGCGTATATTAGAGATAAGGGCTTAAAAATACCTATACTTTTAGGCGGTGCTGCTTTAACTAAAGACTTTGTTGAAAACACTTGCAAAAAAGTTTATGGAGACAGTGGGAAAATATTTTATTGTAAAGACGGTTTTGATGATATTGTTGCCATAAAAGAGATAATAGCTGACAGAGATAATAAAGAAAATAAATAATAGATTTGTTTTTAAAAGTATTTTATTAAATTTAAATTATATAATTATAAATATAGTTTTATAACTTAAATTATATTTTATATATTGTATAATAATTTATTTTAATGTTTAAAATTGTAGTCTTTTTGCTTCTTTGTGTCAATACCTTAAGGTACTTCCTTCGGTCGCCCTGAAGGACTCCCTTTTGGTCGCAAAAGAAGTGGGGTTTGGGGCAAAGCCCCAATTATAAAAAATAAAAGTACTAAAAATTAAAGTAGTTTAAATATTTATTAGCTTAGTTTTGAAATAAGTCTAATAAAGAGGAGAACGAGCCTTTAAGTAAATTTATTTGCTTGAAACTATTTGGGAATTCTATAATAACAACAATAAGGAATTAATATGCAGGAAATAAATCACAAAAATCATGAACATCATATAAATAAACCTCCTTTCTATGGAAGAAAAGTTTTTGAGTTTAATAAGCAAATAGAAAAAGAAGCCTTTGATATGATTAATAAAATTAGGCTTTTTAGGGTTGGATTTGGATATTCTGCAAAAAATCAGGATATGGAAAAATATAATGAAATGATTAAAACAAAAGTAGAGCCAAAATATGAGGAGATGAAAAAAAATATTATAGAAAATAATTTGCTTGAGCCTGTAATGATTTATGGATTTTATAAAACTGTTACAGAGAATGATAAGCTTTATATATATGATGTTGATTATAATACAAACGAATTAAAAAATGAAAAAATAGAGCTACCTTTAGAGCGCATGGAAAATGAGCCTTACAATTCTATAGTTGATTTTTTTGACAAAGATGAAGATACTATTGGTTTTACACTTGTAAGCCTTGGAGAGAAGTATCATAAATTCTTAAAAAGCTTATATGATAATAATGATTATAAAGAATATTATTTTTATAATGCAATAGGTATACATATTATAGAAAACTATGTTGACATACTTCAAAGCCATATGGATAATTTACTTAACTTAAAAAACAACGGAAAAAGAAAGCATGTAGGATGCAGATATTCTTTTGGTTATAAGGCACTTAGTAATATGTACGGCAACAAGATAATATTTGATAAATTAAAGCCTGAAGAGTTTAATGTAATACTTACAGAAAGTTATATGATGGAGCCTGAACTTAGCACTTGTGCAATAGTATCATTTTGCGAAGATGCTTATTATTTTGCTAATTAAAATTTTATATTCTTTTATTAGCTGCATGTTTTTTAGATGCATAATTTAGTACTATAATAGTGCCTCTTTTTATAAGTTTTATTATATGTAAATATTTTTTATCAAATAAATTAATCAATATTTATAGAAAATAATCACTATAAATATTGACATATAGTATTATTTTATTATAATTTTTTCATATTATTGTTCGGGGATTGATATGAAACTTGCAAAAATATTTTTAATGTCTATTATTATTGCTTCAACTGTATTTGCTCAAGCTAATACAGTTTATATTTCGGATAAGGGTAAAAAATATCATAGAAGAAACTGCAGAACATTAAGAGCTAGTAAATATCCTATAAGTATTCAAGAAGCAAAAAAAAGAGGATACACAGCCTGTAAAGTATGTAATCCTCCTAATTAATTATCATTGTTTATAATCGCTATTATATTTAATTATTATTTGCCAAAAGAATAACAAATTTAAAAATCTTATAAAAATAAATTTATAATATTAATTACTTCTAAATATTCTTAAGTAAATCTATCACAAACTCATAGTTGTTTAGGCTCATTATATGCATCTTTTTATGTATCTTTAGCATGTCTTCAAAAAGTTTAGATGATAACTCTATTGCTGTTTTTCTCTCTTCTTCTTCTGATTTATCGCTTGCTTTTTTTAATTTGCTTAGCCATTTCTCTGGTATGTATGAGCCAGATAATTTGTAGTATATAAAATATGCAGTTTTGTAAGTTAATACAGGGAAAAATCCTGGTACTAATATAGGCTTTTCTTTTAACGGCAACTCATCAATGCATTTCAATAAAAATTCTAATCTCTCAACTTCGTATATTGGCTGAGTAAATATTGCCTTAACTCCAGAATTAGCCTTTTTAGCAAGTCTTACTTTTAAACTGTCATCATTTTTAGCATAACTGTTTATAACGCAAAAAGGATATATTGGCTTTAATGGTTCTTTGAAAGTAAACTCTCCTAAACTTTTTGATTTGTTTAAGTTTTTTATTATATCAATTAATAAATTAGAGTTTCCTTCAAATACACCTTTAGCTTGTTTTTGATTTCCATTAGCTATAGCATCACCTGTAACTGCAAGTATCATTCTTATATCAAAATAATTAGCACCTATTAAATCGTTTTGTAAAGCTATGGAGTTTTTATCACGCATTGTTTGTGTTGCAATGAATGGCTTATTATTGTTTAACTTTTGCTGAAGCTGTATTGCTGCTAATATTGGAGATATTTTTATGTTTGCAAATGGAGAATCGGTTACTACAAATGCATCTGTATAATTTTGTATTTGAGAATTATTTATTTTCTCTTCTATATAGCTTAAATCATATTTTGCTTGAGGTGATATCTCTAGAGTAAAACAATACTCATTATTATTTTCTAACTTTTTTATAAAATTTTCTACATTATTATTCATTTAATATATAATATTCTATAATAGAAAAAAGTCAAACTTGATTCTTATTTATCTAAATAAACAAAGTAATAATTATATTGTATTTTCCTTTATATTGTTTATTTGTTTTTTTGTAGTAAAATATATTACATTTAAATATTGGTAAATTATATATGACAGATAAAAAAACTAAGCAAGAAGAAAAATATAAGTATTTAACTCAAGCAAATATAGAACCATTAATTGTAAAAATGGCAATTCCTACAATTATTAGTATGCTAACAACATCATTTTATAATATGGCAGATACTTTTTTTGTAAGTAAGATAAACACTCAATCTACTGCGGCAGTTGGAATAGTATTTTCTATGATGGCTATAATACAGGCTATTGGTTTTTTCTTCGGACATGGTTCCGGTAATTATATTTCTATTAAGTTAGGAGCTAAAGATACTCTTGAGGCTTCCAAAATGGCTGCTACTGGTTTTTTGTCTGCTATGATAGTTGGGTTTATTATATTAATATTTGGAATTATTTTTATAAATCCTTTAGCACATATATTAGGCTCTACAAATACAATACTGCCTTATTCAAAAACGTATATGAAGTATATTTTAATAGGTGCACCATATATGACGGCTTCTATAGTGCTTAATAATCAATTAAGACTTCAAGGTAATGCTTTATTTGCGATGATAGGTTTAATAAGCGGAGCTATAATTAATATAATATTAGACCCTATTTTTATTTTTTATTTTTTATTTTGATATGGGAATAAAAGGTGCTGCTATAGGTACTATAATAAGTCAATTTATAAGTTTTTGTGTGTTATTAATTGGTTCAAATGTATGGGGTACTCTTCCTATTAGATTAAAAGATTTTTCACCTAGTTTAGAAAAGTATAAGGCTATAATTGTTGGGGGGCTTCCTAGTCTTTGCAGACAAAGTATATCAAGTTTTTCAACCGCCTTTTTAAATACATCTGCTTCATTTTTTGGAGATGCTGCAATAGCCGCTATGTCTATAGTAAATAGGGTATCTATGTTTGCTAACTCTGCAATAATAGGTTTTGGTCAAGGTTTTCAGCCTGTATGCGGTTTTAATTATGGGGCAAAAAAATATGATAGAGTTATAAAAGCTTTTTATTTTTGTGTTAAAGTTTCTACTATTGTGCTTATAATATTTGCTTTTATAATTTTTATTAATTCTCATTATATAGTAAATCTATTTAATAAAGAAGATGAGGCATTATTTTCTGTTGCAAATAGAGCTTTACGTTATCAAGCATTAACTCTTCCATTGTGGGGACTTATAACTTTATCTAGCATGATTCTTCAAACTACTAGAAAAACAATAAGAGCTTCAATACTTGCTTTAGCAAAACAAGGGATATTTTTTATACCTATAGTTTATATATTACCAAAGTTTTTAGGATTATTTGGTATAGAAATAGCTCAGCCTTTGGCAGATTTATTTACTTTTATTATATCAATACCTTTAGGTTATAGTATAATAAGAGAAATGAAAATAGAACTAAAAAACAATACAAAAGTAACTTAATTTTTGAAACTTAATAATAATATATTTTAATAGTTTTATTTTATATGATGTAATTGTATATAATGTTTTGACAAATAAACATTATAATGTATAATTTATTAGAATAATAGTTATTTTATGGAATTAAATACATATTATGAGAGAAATATTTTTACGATTAGAAAGTGAGAATGTTGAAAAAAGACTACAAGCCCTTGATGAGTTAGAAAAACAAATATCTACTGCCGATAAGAAAGCTGTTATTAAAGTATTAAAAGAACATATATTAGATTGGGACGAAGAGGTTAGGGCTAAGGTTGCTCATTTATTAAAAATATATATGGAGAAATAATATATGGCGAGAATAATATCTTTTTCTAGTGGGAAAGGTGGAGCTGGAAAAACTTTATGTTCCGTCAATTTTGCTAGTGAATTAGTTTCCAAAGGTTATAAGGTACTAGTTTTTGATATAGATATTAATTGTTCTAATGTTTTTATATTGTTGCAGGTAAAGCCTCAGTCTAAATTACAGCAATATTTTGAGGGAAATATATCTTTAAAAGATTGTATATTGAATAGTCCTTTTAATATAGATGTTATTAGTGCGGGAGTTAATATACAGAAACTTCTTCAGTTTGAGAGTGATTTTTATTTGTCAAAACTTGCCAATGATTTAAAAGATTTATCTGAAGAATATGATTATGTTATTATAGATTACGCTGCAGGAATTACTCAATCTATGTTAAAGTTTTATGAGATTTCTGATGATATTATATTAGTTGCTAACCCTGAAATAACATCTCTTACCGATTTGTATAGACTTATAAAAATGATATGTTCTAATAAAATTACAGAGAAACTTTATTTAGTTGTAAACAAAGTAAAAAATATAGATTGGGCAGTTAATTTATATAAAGAGATAAAAAAAGTAGTTGATAAATTTGAACTTAATATAGAACTTAATTTACTTGGACCTATATTATTTGATGAAGAGAAAGTAATGATGTCTATTCAAAAGAGAACACCACTAATAATTCTTTATCCTAGAACTCCTATCAAAGGCGGATTTTCTTTAGCTGTTACAAGGTATTTATATGATACAGGCGAAATGAAAGATGATAATAATGTTAAGGATAAAGCTTTTTTAGATTTCTTTTAATCTTTAATAAGATAGAATATTTATCAATTGTGATAAAAACTAAATTAATATTACAAGAATACTTTTTATAGAGTTGCAAAGGTATTTTTTATTTCCTATACTGAGAATATATAATTTTCATATGTAGGAGGTAGATATGCTATTTAAAAAACTAGGGTTTACAAGTAAAGAAAATTTTAGAGCATTTATCACTGTTATAACCGCAGGGCAAATAATATATTGTGCCTTTGAAGCTTTTAAAGCTAGTTTTTATACACCGTTAATAACAATGTTAAATATCACTAATACTCAATTTGGTTTTTTATTTACATTGATAGGTTCTGCTATGTTCTTTTATATTCCTGCAGGTTGGCTAAATAATAGATTTACTCCCAGACAATTAATAATCAGCGGACTTATTATAAGAATTATAGGAACAGTATATATGGTAGCAGTTGTAAATGCATCATATATATCATTGTGTATAGTTGCTTTATCTTGGGGTATAGTAGATGCTTTCTTCTGGCCTGCTATTTTAAATGGTACTAGACTTTTTGCAAGTGAAGAGAATCAGGGTATTGCTTTTGGTTTATTAGAATCTGGCAGAAGAGCTATGGAACTTGGAATGAATGCTTTGGCATTATTTATATTTACAGCCTTAGGTTCTAATCCTACAGCTATGAGAATAATAATAACTATTTATACTGTTTTAATAGTATTATGGGTGTTTTTGGCATTTAAATTTATCCCTAATATAAAATTGTTAAAATCAGAAACTAGTACAGAAAAAAACAAAGAGGCATTATCAGGACTTATAAAAGCATTATTATATCCTGAGGTATGGCTTTCTGGTCTTATTGGTATGTCAGTATATACTGCCTATATAGCAGTTGTTTATTCTGTTCCTTATATGCAAAATGTTTTTGGATTATCTACTTCACAGGCGGTAGTTTTTGGTTTATTTAATGCATCTGGAATAGGTATATTGGGCGGTATAATAGGTGGATTATTAGGTGATAAAGTGTTTAAATCTCCTGTTAAAATGCTTTCTTATTCCTTATTATTAACAGTAGTAGTATTGTTGGGCGTAGTACTTACTCCAAAAAATCCTGATTATTTGTATGTAAGTATGATATTAATGTTTATATATTCTTTTGTTATATTTATATCAAGGTCTGTTTATTTTGCTCCTATAGGTGAAGCAAATATACCTAAAGAGTTTAGCGGTTCTGCTATGGCTGTAGCAAGTTTCTTAACTTATTCTCCTGTATTTTGGGCTTATGGAGTAAATGGGGCATTAATTGATATGAATAAAGATAATCCATCTCAGGGATATTATTATATATTCTTAATAGGATTGATTTTTACTATTATAGGAGCATTATCTGCAATAATTTTATCAAGATTAATAAAAATAAGAAAAGCAAAAGCTCAAGTAAATGAATAATTAAAAAAATCTATTTAAGGAGTTTTATATGTATTTAAGAAAAGTAATAGCACATAGAGGATTTTCTCATGAGTATCCAGAAAACACTATGTTAGCATTTCAAAAAGCAATAGAACTTGGAATAAAATGTATAGAAACAGATGTAACAATATTGAAAGATGGTACGCTTGTATTATTTCATGATTATGAGACTAAAGACCATACAGATTTTGATGGTATTATAAATGATTTAGATTATAATGCTATACAGAATATAGATGCTGGTTCTTGGAAAGATGCGAAATTCAAAAACACTAGAATACCTACTCTAAAAGAGTTAATAGATTTATGTAAAAAAACAAATACAATAGTAAATTTGGAATTGAAAGGTGAAGCTTCAAAAAATGAAAAATATTGGGATAGCATAGTAGAAAATACTGTAAAAACTGTAGCAGACAATAAAGCTGAAGATTTGATATTTTATTCTAGTTTTGAATTTGACATGCTTAGAACACTAAAAAAAATATCAAAAAACTCAAAATTTGGAATACTGCTTTGGGAAGAAACAGCTCATTGGAAAGATATAGCAGATGAATTAAAACCTCAGTCTATGCATTTGTATGACCAAACTATAAATAAAGATTTAGCTAAAAATATTAAAAATGAGGGATATGAGCTTTATATATATACTGTGAATTCTATAGAGCTTGCTAATGAACTTTATTCTATAGGTGTAGATGGCGTTTTTACAGATATGGCTAATATATTTGATAAAAAATTGTATTAAAATTATAAACAAAAAAAGGAGGTAATTTAAGAATAACTTATTTACCTCCTTATTAAAAAATTATAAATGATTATCTATAGTAATAATATCTCATTCTATATGAGTTTAATTGAGTTAATTGTTCATCTGTAAGAACATCTAAAACTGCAACATCTTTTTCTATTCTAAGATAATCAATTTCTTTTTCTAAATCTTTTCTTTGATTTATTAAATCTTTTATTAGGTTTAAGTCTAAATCAATTTTTTCTCTTTCAAGTTTGAATTTATAATCAATGCTTCTTTTTTGATATTCTAAATCATTGATTTTTAATTCATATTCATAAGATATTTTTCCCATTTCTTCAAGCTGTGCATCTGTTAGATATATACCAGCGTTTCTGCAAATTCTGTATATATCACCTCTAGGACCGCCCATAGCCCTTGGCATAGCTCTTTCTCTTGGTCCTGGTGCAGGCGGAACATCACCACCTCTTGGAGCAGGCGGCTGAGCAAATGCCAATGCTGATACTAATGTTAATATAAATGTAGATAATAATAATTTTGATTTCATTTCTAGTAACTCCTGTTTTGTTTTTGTATGTTATATTAGACGAAGTTATAGTTACTAAAGTTCCCAAGTAATAATTAAAAATGCAATTATTTTTATAAAGTTATATATAAAATGTTGATTTTTTTATATATTAAATTATCATTATTATATAATGAATTATAGTTATTATAATTTATTAAATTTTTTATAGCGGAGTGTATAAATTATGGGAAAATTAGGAAGAGTTTTATGGTTAGTATTTGGAATATTACTTATTATATCAGGTATAGCTACTATATTTAATCCGGCAGAAACAGTATTGTTATTAGCATATATAATAGGATTTTTAACAATATTCTCTGGAATAAGCACTATATTTTATTTTTTCAGTTTAAGACATTTATCAAGTTCTCTTTTAATTTTAGCAGATGGTATAATAACAACTATATGTGGTATTATAATTATATCTAATCTCACAATCAGCGGTGCATTTATACCATATATGGTTTCGTTTTTTGTAATAGTGAGAGGTGTTATTGCTATATCTTCTTCTATAGAATTAAAAAAAGAAGGCTACAGTAAATGGGGACTATCATTATTTAGCGGAGTATTAACTTTATTAGCTGGAATTGTATTAGCATTCAATCCTATACTTGGTGCTGTTTATGTTAGTGTAGTTATTGGGATTGGTTTAATACTTTATGGTATTGTTACTTTGCAGCTTTGGTTTGCTTATGGCAATTTCTTTAAGGACTAATATAAAATTTTAATATTAAAATATAAATAAAAAAATATTAATTTACTAATTGATAAAAAATAATATTGTTGTATAGTATTACTAATAACAATATTATTTTTTTTATTTTGAGGTAAAAGTATGCCAATATATGATGTAGAAATGATAAGAAAGTTTTATTTAAACTATTCTAATAAAGTTAATAGCATAAAACAAAAATTAAATAGAGCATTGACATTATCAGAAAAGATATTATACGCTCATTTGTATGATGAGAAAACAATAAAAGATTTTAAGAGGGCAGAAGATTATGCAGATTTTCGACCAGATAGAGTGGCAATGCAAGATGCTACAGCACAAATGGCATTACTTCAATTTATGAATGCGGGAAAAACTTCTTCTGCAGTACCTGCAACAATACACTGCGACCATTTAATAGAGGCTTGTAAGGGTGCTGAAGAGGATTTAAAAAATGCACTTAATGTTAATAAAGAAGTTTATGATTTTTTGGAAAGTGTTGCTAAAAAATATGGCCTTGGTTTTTGGGAGGCTGGTTCTGGGATAATACACCAAATAGTTTTAGAAAATTATGCTTTTCCAGGCGGCATGATGGTAGGAACAGACTCTCATACACCTAATGCAGGCGGTCTTGGAATGCTTGCTATAGGTGTTGGCGGAGCTGATGCGGTTGATGTTATGACAGGAATGGAGTGGGAGCTAAAAATACCTAATATAATAGGAGTAAAATTAACGGGTTCTCTAAATGGCTGGGCTAGTGCAAAAGATGTGATATTGAAATTGGCAGGAATATTAACAGTTAAAGGCGGCACTAACTCTATTATAGAATATTTTGGAGAGGGAGCTAATAGTTTATCTGCTGCTGGTAAGGCTTCTATTTGTAATATGGGGGCAGAGGTTGGAGCTACTACTTCAATATTTTCTTATGACAATAATATAAAAGAATATTTAATTGCTACAGGACGCGAAGAGATTGCTAAACTTGCTGATGAAAATATAAATAATCTAAAAGCAGATGAAGAAGTATATAATAATCCAGAGAAATATTATAATAAAATAATAGAGATTAATTTATCAGAATTAGAACCATATATAAACGGACCATTTACACCAGATGCAGCATGTACTATAAGCGAGTTTGCTAAAAAGGTTGAAGAAAATAAATATCCTACAGCTATGGAAGTTGGCTTGATAGGTTCTTGTACTAATTCTTCTTATCATGATTTAAGTAAAGCTTCTTCAATAGCTCGTCAAGTAATAGATAAAAAATTAAAAGTAAAATCAAAAATAATAATTAATCCAGGTTCTGAAGCTTCATATAATGCAGCTTTAAGAGATGGTATAATTGACGACTTCAAAAAAATTGGTGCTATTATAATGACTAATGCATGCGGACCTTGTATTGGTCAATGGAACAGAGAAGAGAAAGATAATACAAGAGCAAACTCAATAGTAACATCTTTTAATAGAAACTTTGCAAAACGTGCTGACGGCAATCCTAATACTCATGCATTCGTTGCTTCTCCTGAAACCGTAATGGCTTTAAGCATAGCAGGAGATTTGAGATTTAATCCTTTAAAAGATAGTTTAATTAATGAAGAAGGAAAAGAAGTTAAACTCGATGAACCTGTTGGAATAGCTTTTCCAAAAAACGGCCTTAATACAGAAAACAAAAACAGACAAAATGCACCGGATAGCAGCATAGAAATTATAATAGATAAAGAGTCAAAACGTTTACAATTATTAAAACCTTTTGATAAGTTTAATATAAAAGATTTTGAGAATATGCCTCTTCTAATAAAAGTAAAAGGTAAATGTACAACAGACCATATATCAATGGCTGGACCTTGGTTAAAGTTTAGAGGGCATTTGGAAAATATTTCAGACAATATGTTAATGGGAGCTGTTAATTTCTTTAATGACAAAACAAACTCTGTATTTAATCAATTAACTAACAGTTATGAAGAAGTATCAAAAACGGCAAAAGAATATAAGCAAAAAAATATTTCTTCTATAGTGGTAGCAGAAGAGAATTATGGAGAAGGCTCAAGCAGAGAGCATGCTGCAATGGAGCCAAGATTTTTGAATGTTAAAGCAGTGCTTGCTAAAAGTTTTGCAAGGATACATGAAACTAATCTTAAAAAACAAGGTATGCTTGCTATAACATTTAAAGATAAAGATGATTATAACAAGATAGAAGAAAAAGATAAAATAAGCATATTGGGTCTTGATGATTTTAGGCCTAAACAAAACTTAACTGTTAAAGTAATTCATCAAAATGGAAGTGAAGAGACTTTTGAAACGGTTCACACATATAATGAATCACAGATTGAATGGTTTAAAAACGGAGGAGCATTGAATAGTTTAATGAAAAATTAATTTATATAAATTTAAATGTTTGATATTCTTTATAGTATCATAAATAAAATACAGTTCTTTTGGTTCTTTTATACCAATACCGAAGGCACTTCCTACGGTCGTAAAAGAACTGGAGGTGCGGGGGCTAGTCCCCGCAAATAAAAAACAATCAATAATAGGATTTTAATATGAGTAAAATAGAAATGAAAAATGGTAAATTTATAGTACCAAATAAAGTTACAATTCCTTTTATAGAAGGGGACGGAGTAGGGGCTGAAATTACGCCTGCTTCTCAAATGGTTGTAAATGCGGCTGTAAAAAAAGCCTACAATGGCGAGAAGTCTATTGAATGGCTTGAGGTGCTCGCAGGAGATAAAGCTCAAAAAGAATTAGGAACACCTTTACCTGATGATACTATAAACACTTTTAAAGAATATCTTATAGGCATAAAAGGACCTTTAACTACACCTGTTGGTGAAGGTATGCGTTCACTCAATGTGGCACTTCGTCAGAATTTAGACCTTTATGTTTGTTTAAGACCTGTAAGATGGTTTAAGGGTACTTCTTCACCTGTAAAAGAGCCTAATAAAGTTAATATGGTTGTGTTTAGAGAAAACACTGAAGATATATATGCAGGTATAGAATGGAAAACAGGCACAGAAGAGGCAAAAAAATTCTATAACTTCCTAAAAAATGAAATGGGGGTTACTAAAGTAAGGTTCCCAGAAACATCATCTTTCGGAGTTAAGCCTGTATCTGAAGAAGGCTCTAAAAGGCTTATACGCTCTGCAATAGAATATGCTTTGTCAAATAAACTTCCTTCTGTTACTTTGGTTCATAAGGGAAATATAATGAAGTTCACAGAGGGCGGATTCAAAAAATACGGATACGAATTAGCTAGAAAAGAGTTTGCTCATCAAACTTTTACTATGGAAGAGTATGCAGAAATAAAAAAAGAGTTTGGCGAAGATAAAGCAAAAGAGAAATTAAAAGAAGCAAAAGAGGGCGGAAAAATAATAATAAAAGATAATATTTGCGATGCATTCTTGCAAAACACATTATTAAAACCAGAAGATTATTCTGTAATAGCAACATTAAACTTAAATGGCGATTATGTATCAGACCAATTAGCGGCTATGGTAGGAGGAATAGGAATAGCACCAGGCGGAAACATTAATTATAAAACAGGACATGCTATTTTTGAAGCGACCCACGGCACAGCGCCAGATATAGCAGGAAAAAATAAAGCTAATCCTTGTTCATTGATACTTTCTTCTGTGATGGCATTAGAATATTTGAATATGAATGAGGCTTCCAAATTAATAATAAATGCATTGGAGAAATCTTTTGAAAGCGGATATGCTACAGAAGATTTAGCAAGCTTTATGGATAATGGCACCGCACTTGGCACAAAAGAGTTTGCAGAAAAAATAGTTTCTATAATGTAATAAAAAATAATATAGGGGTATATTTATGAAAAAAGAATATTTATTGTACAAACTTTATGACCATTCAAGCAAAAGAATAAAAATAGATAGTGAGCTTTTTCAAAAATATAATGTAAAAAAGGGATTAAGAAATGAAGATGGAACGGGTGTACTTGTTGGGCTTACTAATGTAGGTGATGTTGTTGGTTATGATAAAGATGAAAATGGAAATGTATATCCTATAGATGGTAAATTATATTACAGAGGATACAGCATTAATGACATAGCCGAAGATATATTAAAAAATAAACGTTTTGGATATGAAGAAGTTTGTTATTTGCTTCTTTCTGGAAAACTTCCTGATGAAGAGAGACTTCAGTCATTTAGAGAACTTATAGCCGAAAATATGTACTTAGATAAAAAAACTATAATGAATATAATAGATTTGGAAGGGCAAAATATTATGAACATACTTTCAAGAAGTGTGCTTGAGATGTATATTCATGATCCTAATCCTGAAGATTTGTCATTAGAAAACTTGATGCTTCAATCTATACAATTAATAGCAAGATTTCCTGCTGTTATTGCTTATGCTTATAATATGTTTCAATATAGTGTTAATCAAAAATATTTAAATATTACATTGCCAAAACCAAAATATTCTATAGCAGAGAATTTTTTATATATGCTTAAGCAGGAGTTTAGCGAATTAGAGGCTAGAATGCTTGATTTGCTTTTGATACTTCATGCAGAACACGGCGGCGGTAACAACTCTACATTTACAGTACGTGTTACAAGCTCTACAAGAACAGATACTTATTCAAGCATTTCTGCCGGTATTGGTTCTTTAAAAGGAGATTTGCATGGTGGGGCTAATGCTAAAGTAATGGATATGTTAATTCATTTGAAAGAGGCTATAGATAATTGGGAGAGCAAAAAAGAGATAGATGAATATTTAATGAAAATGCTTAACAAAGAAGCTTATGACAAGAGCGGACTTATATATGGAATGGGGCATGCTGTTTATACTTTATCAGACCCTCGTGCTGTTATATTAAAAGATTTGGCTCGTCAGCTTGCTAAAGAAAAGAAAAAAGAAAAAGAGCTTGCATTTATGGAATTAATAGAAGAGAGAGCTATAGAGTGTTTTATAAAGGTAAAAGGAGAGAAAAAAAGAGTTTGTGCCAATGTGGACCTTTATTCTGGATTTATATATGAAATGCTTGGCATATCTAAAGAGCTTTATACTCCGCTTTTTGCTATGTCAAGAATTGTAGGCTGGTGTGCTCATAGAATAGAGGAACTTAATTTTGATGACAGAAGAATTATAAGACCTGCGTATAAAAATGTTTCTGACCCTCAAGAGTTTATTTCTATGGATAAGAGATAATTAAATATAATTTCTAATAATGAATTTTTTTAAAAGGAGTTTTATTTTGTATAAAGCTCCTTTTTTATTATAATATTTATTCAAAACTATTAATAAATATTTATGTTGTTTTTAGTTTAATAATTTATATTATATATAAAATAATATTATTTTATTAATTTGCACTTTGGCTAAACGTAAGACAAAAACTTAAATATTTTCACTTTCGCGAAGCGTGCCTAAATGGCAAAAACTTTGACGAAGTCTGCAAAGTGAAGGCGGAAAAAAGTTGAATAAAACAAAATTTAAAAGATAAAATATAGTTATTTAACTATATACTAGAAAATTTTTAGTTTATTATTTGTGGGGACTAGCCCCCACACCCCCAGTTCTTTTTGTGGCCAAAAGAACCAAAAAGACTGCATTTTATGAAATCTACATTTAGACGTATGTTAAATTTTATATTTTATATTACATCGAAGATATATTGTAAAATATAAAGTTGCAACTTTTTGCTACGGGAAAAAGTTGAATAAAAGAAAAACTTATATGATAAAATATAGTTGTTTAGATATTTTATTAAAACCTTTGAAAATATATTTAAACTTTATCTAATATAAGAGTTAAATCTTTTTTTTCTATTATAATATTTGCTTCTTTTTTTAAAACTTCTTTAGCACAAAAGGCAGCCTTTTTTTTAGCATATTTAAACATACTTAAATCATTAGCCCCATCACCAACAGCTAAAGTATCATCATAGGAAACATTAAGAAGCTTTTGCAATCTTACAAGCATATCCCCCTTGCTGTTTGAAAACATCATCTCGCCTCCAACTTTTCCTGTAAGTATGTTATTTTTTGTGTGAAAGATATTTGCAAACTCTCCGTCTAAATTAAGCTTATCTGCAAATAGGACAGTTGCATTTTTAAAACCTCCAGAAAAGCATACACATTTATATCCTTTTTTGTGAAGCTCTTGAATAGTTTCTTTTGCACCATTCATTATAGGAAGATTATTACAAATTTCATTAACAGTTTCTAATTTTACTCCTTTAAGTAAGGCAACTCTCATCTCTAAACTTTCAAAAAAATCAATCTCTCCTCTCATTCCTTTTGCAGTAATTTCAGCAATCTCTTTTGCAAAATTAGTTTCTCTTGCAATAATGTCTAGAGTCTCACCGTCCATCAAAGTGGAGTCAAAATCAAAAACTGCTAATTTCATTTATATTTATCCTTATAGTGTATATCCTGAAGTAAGTTTAATATACTTTGGTTGATGAACTCCATCTATTTGTGATATTTTATCTATCATGTTGCTTTCTATTATTCTGTCAACGTTTATAGCCATTATAGACATATTGCTTCCTTTTATGTTTTCTGATACATTCATAGAACCAATATTTATTCCGTCGCTTGATAATGTAGTTGCTACTTTTGCTATCATAGCAGGTTGGTTTATATGCGGTACTATTAATATATGAGGCTGAGGTTTTATTATAACATCATAATCATTTAGCTTAACTATTCTTGCGATATTTTTAGCTATTAAAGATACAGATACATTATTAACTTCTTTGTCTGTAGTTAGTTTTACTTTTAATATGCCTGTAAATGTAGAAGGAGTTTCAGATTTTATTGTTTTTACTTCTATTCCTCTTTGCTTTGCAAGATAAGGAGCATTAACATAGTTTACATCTTGAAGCATTGAAGATAATGCACCTTTTAATACTGCTACTTCAAGAGGCTGAATATCTAAATTTATTAATTCTCCCTGTGCTGTTATTTCAAAAGATTTAATTTTGCCTGTTGATATTTGCATTATCATTTCACCTGCATTTTCTGCTATCTTCATATAGTCTTTTACAGGTTCTAATTTTTCAGGATTAAGTGAAGGTATATTAACAGCTGATTCAGTATATCCTCCAGATAATACTTGTTTTATTTGTTTAGCAACATCTAAAGCGACATTAATTTGAGCTTCTTTTGTACTAGCACCAAGATGAGGAGTAAGTATTAAATTATCATTTTTGTATTCAACTAATGGGCAAGTCTCTATCTTTGGTTCATTAACAAAAACATCAACTGCAGCAGCTGCTATAGTGCCGTTTTCTAATGCCTGTTTTAAATCATCTTCATTAACAAGTCCGCCCCTTGAACAATTTATAATGATAGCATTTTTTTTCATCTTACATAAATTATCTTTGTTTATAATATTATTTGTTTCAGGCGTTTTTGGTATATGAAGAGATAAATAATCAAGTTTAGGTAAAAACTCATCTAAAGAAGTTTCGTATACAGCTCCTACTTTTTGTACAATTTCTTCTGTGGCAAATGGGTCATATACTATAACTTTCATTCCAATAGAAAGAGCAATATGCACAACCTTTCTTCCAATTCTTCCAAAGCCCATAACTCCTAAAGTCTTTCCAAAAAGTTCATTTCCTGTAAACTTATCTCTGTTCCATTTAGCTTCTTTTGTAGAAACTACAGCAGGAACTATATTTCTTGATATGGCAAGCATTAAAGCAATAGTATGCTCTGATGCTGCAATAGTATTTCCATCTGGAGAGTTTACTACTATTATTCCTTTCTCTGTAGCAGCTTCAACATCTATATTGTCAACACCAACTCCAGCACGTCCTATAATTTTTAAGTTTTTTCCAGCTTCTATGATTTTTCTTGTTACTTTTGTTTGGCTTCTCACCATTAGAGCATCATATTCGCCTATAATGTTAGTAAGTTCATCTTCGCTCATTGTTGGAAGAAATACAACTTCAGAAACATCTGCTATGATATCTTTAACGCATTCATTTATTTTGTCAGTTATCAAAACTTTCATTGTATAATCTCCATTTAATTTAGTGTGTTATAATTTTTTAGTATATATTTTTTTAAATAAAAATATTAATTTTTTATTTTGTAGTTTTCTGAAAAACTTTTGAAGCATGAAAATCAAACAAATAAAAATTAATAATTTGTATATAAAATAATTATTATTTATTTAGTTCTTCTATTAGCTTTTTAACTCCGCTTCCAACTTCAAATTTGTATCCTAGTTTAATTAAGCTTGCTTCCAAAGCACCAACAGCCATTATTAAATCTCTCTCGCATACAAATCCTAAAGTACCTATTCTAAATATTTTATTTTCTAAACTTCCCTGTCCATTAGCTACAATAATATCATAATCATCTTTCAAAGTTTTTCTTATATCTGGAACAGTTATTCCTTCTGGAGGAAGTATTGAAGTGATGGCATAGCTTGCATTATTATCATCTTCTACAAAAAGTTTTAAGCCTATAGTTTTTATAGCAGCTCTTAAAGCAAGAGAAAGTTTTTTATGTCTTTTATTAACATTTTCAATGCCCTCTTCTTTAATCATTTTTAAAGATGTATGAAGTGAACTTATAAGACTTACTGCAGGTGTAAAAGGTGTAGTATCTTTAGCTAAAGATTTTTTATGCTCTTTCCAATTAAAATAAAAACTAGGATATTTACATTGTTCATGCATTTTAAAAGCTTCTTCGCTTGCAGTTAAAAATGAAAGCCCCGGAGCTATCATAAATCCTTTTTGAGAGCCTGATAATGCAACATCAATATTCCATTCATCAGTTTTAAACTCCATAGCACATAAGCTTGTTATACCATCAACTACAGATAATGCACCATGTTTTTTTATTATAGAACATAATGTTTTTACATCATTAGCAGCACCTGTAGAAGTTTCACTATGAGTGAGTGTTACTATTTTTATGTCTTTGTTTTTATTTAAAGCTTCTTCAAGCATTTGAGGTTTAATTACTTCACCAAGAGGTACTTCTAGTTTTATTACTTCTGCACCTCTGCTTTCTGCAATTTTTCCCCATCTTGCTCCAAAGTTTCCAATTACTAAACATAATACCTTATCACCCTCATTAACTATATTTTCTAATGCAGCACACATTGCCCCAGTGCCGCTTGCTGTAAATAAAAATACATCATTCTTAGTTTGAAACACATATTTTAAATCATCATAAACTTCTTTTAATATGTTTGAAAATTCTTTGCTTCTATGTGCCATAGGGTGTTTGGCCATTTCTATTAAAGCAGATTCTGGTACTGGTGTAGGTCCTGGTATCATTAAAAAAGTTTTGTCTCTCATAGTATAATCTCCTAAAAATACTCTGTTGTGGTATATCTAGATATTATATTACTTTATACATATTTTACAATACTGTATTTAGTAATATTTTAAATAATTTTTATATATTTATTTTTTCACTTATGAAATAAATATTTTAATTTAAATTCGATGTGCAATTTGGACATTTTATAGCTTTAATATTTATATTAGAATAACAGTATGGACATACTTTAATTTCTTTTTTATTTTCTTTCTTTTCTTTTGGCATTTTTTCTTGTATTTTATTTACAGCTTTTATTATTATAAATATTGAAATAGCTGTTATTATAAAACTTATTATAGCATTAAAAAACATTCCAACACTTATAACAACAGCACCAGCATTTTTGGCCATCTCTAATGAAGTGTATGGACCTTGATTTTCTATTCCTTTTTTTATAACTATAAATATATTAGAAAAATCTATACCGCTAAGCATTAAGCCTATTGGAGGCATTAAAATATCTTCTACGAATGAGTTTACTATTTTACTAAAAGCAGAACCTATTATAATACCAATAGACATATCTATTACACTTCCACGCATTATAAAATTTTTAAACTCTTTGAGCATAAATTATACTCCTTAATTTTACTGTTATGTAATTATATAATATATTTAAAATTATTGTATTAGTTATGATACATTTATTTTTAGTAGTGTTATTTATAGTATTAAAAGTCTACAAAGCTCTATTTTTTTGTGTATATAAATAATACATATATTAAAATAACTATTCAGCATATTTATAAAAAGATATTCTAAATGTATAAAAAATATACAATATGCTAAATAATGACTGGCATGATTCTTGCATAATATATAGTGTAGCAAAAATAAAAAATGCTACTTACTATTATTGATTGAAAAAAGGAGATTTGGTTATGTCAAGAATATTTTTACCTGCTTTACATTCTATATTAGATGATTTTGATAATTTTTCTAATTTTTATAATGAAGAAAATAGTGTTTCTAAATATAGCGATTACAAGATAGAGGAGAATGATAATAGCTATACTATAGAAATGGATATGCCTGGTGTAAGAAAAGAGGACTTGGATATTGGTATAAAAGAGAATATGCTTTCAATATATGCTGAGAGAAAGAGAATGTCAAAAACTGATGAGAAAGAAGAAGTTGTTTCAAAATATGAACAAAGCTTTAATATTAGCGTGAAAGGAATAGATATTGAAAACATTTCTGCTAATTTTGAGAATGGTGTTTTAACTCTTACTCTTCCAAAAAAAGAAGAAGTTAAGTATGAGAAAAAAATAGAAATAGCTTAAAAAATAAAGGAGATTAGTATTATGTCAAGAATGTTTTTTCCAATGTTTAATAATAGATGTCATAGAGGGGAGGGTTGTATGAGAGATTATTCTTTGTATCAAAGAAATTATAAAATATATGAAGATGATAAGGGCTATACAATAGAGATGGATATGCCTGGAGTAAAAAAATCAGATTTAGAGATTGGAGTAAAAGAGAACATACTTTCAATATATGCTGAGAGAAAGAAAGTTATAAAAAGTGAAGAGGGTGATAAAGAAGAAGTTGTTTCAAAATATGAGCAGAGCTTTAACATAAGCGATAAATCAATAGATGTTGATAATATAGCTGCTAATTTTGAAAATGGCGTATTGATTCTTACTCTTCCAAAGAAAGAAGAAGTCAAGTATGAGAAAAGAATAGAAATAGCTTAAAAAATATATTGCCTTATGGATGCATGCATTATAAATGCATGCATTTTTTGTTTTAAAATAATTTGTATTACTGAGCAATGAATTAATAAATAATAATATTTTTATTATTATCCCATTCAAACTTTATCATAATATTATTTTATATCATTAGATTATAATATCAATAGTATAAAATAAGCAGATAATTATAGCGTTTAGGAAATTTTCTAATGGGGCTTAAATTAATACCAATTTATGTTATAATTAAAATATTAAATGCTTTGAGGTCTATCAATGAAGAAAAAGTTTTTTGCATATATAGAATATGATAAAGAAACCAATGTTTATGTGGGATATATTCCTTCAATAGTTGGGGCACATACACAGGCTGACACTTTGGAAGAGTTGCATATAAAATTAAAAGAGGTTTTGGATTTATGTCTTGGAGAGATGGACAGCGAAGAAAAGAAGACTATTCCAGAGTTTGTAAAAGTAGAAGAGATAGAGCTTGTATGAGTAAGCTAAATGAGCTTGAGGTTATTTATTAATTAGATATTTTGAAAGTATTTCGTTGGCTACTTCAGATATTGAGGTTTCTGATTGTTTGGATAAAATTTCTAATTCAGATAATATTTTTTTGTCTAAATAAATAGGGGTTTCTATATCTTTACTTTCAATAAAAAACTTTCCATTTTCAAAATTTGTAATTTTCTGTGCTTTTGAAAAATCATATTCTTTTTTTATATCACTCATAATCACTCCTATTATAATATTCATTAATTTCATTTTTAGTTGCGTATCTTGCTGATATAATTCTTATAATTTCTTCGTTAGAATTTTTTGTTCTATCTGTATGAATAACAACTGCAATAAACTTTCCTTTAATATTTCCCATTGTAATAAATCTCTCCTCATAATCTGAATGTTCTTCATCTTTCATAATGAGGGCATTTTTATCTGCAAAAACATATATTGCATCTTCAAATGAAATTTTATGTTTTTTAATATTAATAATATTTTTATTATTATCCCATTCAAACTTTACCATAATATTATTTTATATCATTAGATTATAATATCAATAGTATAAAATAAGCAGATAATTATATCGTTTAGGAAGTTCGCTAAATGGGATTAAAATATATATAATTAAATAATATAATCGTTAGCGATGCTTCTTAATCTTTTAGCTCCAAGTACATGGAAATGTCTTAGTTTTCTTAATGTTTCACTAGAGAATGTATTTAATGGTACATAAACTATCTCTACTTTTGTTGTCATTTTAGCAAACTCTTTTAATATGTTTGAAGGCGGAGTAGGAGCAACGTAACCTAAATATTTATCCACAGAATAAACTATAGCAGTATACAATAACAAATCAGCATAATTTCTCACTATACCGTCTTTTTTAAGTCTAGCATATTCTCTCCATACATCATATGGAGCTTGAGGAGGCATTAATGAAGCGTACCCTCCAAAAAAGCATTTTGATATACCAGGACCAACTAAAGTGTTACCTGGCTCTGTTGAATAAAGTATTAAATCGCTGTCATCATGTGCTTCGCTATACCAAACTATATTCCAATCATAATTTTCATCATGTTCCTCATCAAATATTACAACCATATGCCCAATATTGCCTTTTATCTTTGGAATCTCTTTAACATATATCTCTTTTTTATAATAATTTCTTATAGTCTCACGCATATCAATACCGTCTTTAATGCTTACCTTAAAAGGTTCTATTTTTGCTTTATCTTCTGTAAGCATGTTTCTAATTTTGTTTCTAAGTATGTTCATATGCTTTTCCATAAGCACGTCTTCAGGTATATGCGAAAGTAAATTAGTTCTCTTATTCCAAGTGTCAGCCCATTCACCGTCGTATTTTTCTTTTGGTCTGGTTGTAACATGAACTTTCTTAAAAGAAGTTTTCCATATATTGTCATATTGATGAAGCTTTATTTTTTTGTCTTTTAATAAACCTTCCATTCCATTAGTAGCAGGGTCGCGGTTTAATTTTATTGTAGGATAGTCTTCATCTTCATCTGTGTAGTAAGGATAATACTCCATACCTTCCATTACTTCTAAAGCATAATCATTGTTAATCATGCACTTTGAAGCTGTAAGCATATCTATATAATCAGGAAGAATATAATTGTCTAATATGCATAAGTTTCTTAAATACTTCATCATATTCTTTTGCTGCAGCATAGATATAGGAAGCTTGTATCTTAATTTAGCCTCTCTAAAAATACTTTCTATAATTTCTATTTTATCAAACTTCTCTAATTCATTGTTTCTGTATTTCTCATACATATAAGAAGTAAATGGAAACTCTCCAAGTACTTTATTTATAGAGTTTTTATGTATATTAAATATTTTATTGTTATCTTCGCTGTATTCAATTTTTTCATTATCAATTTCATTTTTATCTTTTTTAAGTAAATTTAAAATATTATCCCAATGCGACATTCCGCAAACAAATAATATTCTTTCATGCTTTTGAGAGATATTAGCTAATTCTCTAGCCATAAATAATTCTCTCTCTTCATCTGTTTTAGTTTTTACAAATGAATAATTGTTTTTAACTTCATTATAAAAACTTTCAAGTCCAATTTTATTTAATAAATAATCATCAGGCATAAGATAATGAGAGTTAGTATTTATTGATGTAATATCTTTATCTATTGTATATAACGGAAGCTCTTCATCTATTGAAAGCCTTATAGCTTCTATAATAGAATCGCAAGGGTCAATAGGTATATAAACAGCTTCATTTTCTATTTCTCTTATAATCAAGCTAATAAATGGAAGTCTAGCAACAGCATTCTTTAGAGATTTATAAAAGTTCAAAGGCTGCTCTACAACTATAGCATCAGGCTTGAAATTGTAAAAAGCTTCCCTCACAGCTAGAGCAAAATATACTCTTGAATGTATAGAGGGAATAGCTAAAATATTATTATATCTTAAAACATTAGAATCAATATTAACTATATTACTCATAAAAAATTAATCAAAAAAAGAATCAATTATACTGTCAAGATTGCTAGTGTCTTCTAAATAAGTATCACAAACATCGCAAGTCTCTTGAGGTATTTTATCTTTTATAAATAAGTCAGTAGTAAGAGCAGGACAAGAAGAACTAGGTAATTTACCGCTTCTTGCACACACTTCTAATCTCACAACATTTTCAGGCTGAGAATACCAAGTAGGTTTTATATCTTTTAATGCAGCCACCATATATTTACCCCAAATAGGAGCAGCAACTCTTCCCCCAACTTGATGGTTACCAAGAGAATATTTGAAAGAGTCAAAACCAATCCATATACCAGTAGTAAGTTCAGGAGTGTATCCTACAAACCAAGCATCTTTCCAGTCGTTTGAAGTACCAGTTTTACCAGCACCTCTTCTAGTAAATCCTGCCTCATACATAGCACTAGTAGCAGTACCTCCTCTAAGTACACCAGCTAATATATCACTAATCATATAAGCTACTTCTTCGCTCATTACCTGCTTAGCTCCGCCTTTAAGAGTAATTTCTCTTTTTAATTCCTCTTCAAAATTATCCATCATAACGCCGTATCTGTCTGTAACATATCTTATAAGTATAGGCTCAACTTCTTTTCCCTTGTTTGCTATAGTAGCAAAACCCGTAGTAAGTTCTAATGGAGTAAATAAACCTGTACCAAGACCCAATGTTAAATCTGGGTTAAACATTCTTTTAGACTTAGCATCATCAGGCTGTGCTTTAAATATAGGCTCTACATATCTTATAGTATTTGTAATACCAACATAATTTACAACATTTACAGTAGCGATATTAAGCGAAACAGCTAAAGCATATCTTAAGCTAACATCTCCTTTGAAGTTTCCAGAATAGTTTTTTGGTATCCATACCTTTCCTTCTTCGCCTTCTTCAGGAACAAATCCAATAGGAGCATCGCTTACTATAGTTGCAGGGTTATAGTTAGTAATGTCCATAGAAGCAGCATATACAAAAGGTTTGAATGCACTTCCTGCCTGTCTTCTTGCTTGTGTTGCTCTGTTAAATTGGTTTCTTGGAGTAAATCCTGAACCGCCAACCATTGAAACTATATATCCATTTCTTGGGTCTATTGCAACTAATGCTCCTTCTATTTGACGTGATAATTCTGCCTCATCTGCTTTCATTACTTCCATCATAATATCATTAACTTCTTCCATACCAAACATATCTGAGATAAGTGCTAAAGAACTTGATGTGTCTTGGTTTAGAAGCGAGCGTACTGATATAGAGAATTTATTTCTTGCCATATTTTCTGGAAGCTCAAAGAGTAAAGAAAGCATTTCTACTTTATCTATAAGCTCTCTGTCATAAATAGTGCTTATATCCATAGAGCCGCCTTCGTATTTATCATTATATTCTTTTAATGCTTCTGTTAATAATTTTTGTGCAGCTTCCTGTTTTTCTATATCTATAGTAGTATATATTTTTAATCCGTCTTCTTTTAATGCTTTTTCTCCGTATTTATCAATCAATTCTCTTCTAACATATTCTGTAATATATGGAGCTCTGTCTATTGAAGCACTGTAAGCAGTAGAACCTCTTCTTCCTATTTTTCCGCTATAAGAAGCCCAAAATTCTTTGTATGCATTATCTGCTTCATCTTTGCTTATAAACTTCAAATCTGTCATTCTTTTTAAAACAACTTTATGTCTGCTCATAGATATATTTGGATTATTGATAGGGGAGTATGTGTTTGGAGAAGGCGGAAGTGTTGCAAGCATAGCACATTCTGCTAAATCCAAATCCTCTACATTCTTATTAAAATAAAATCTGCTTGCTGCCTGTACGCCATAAACAGAATGACCAAAAAATATTTGATTGAAATATAATGTTACTATTTCTTCTTTAGTTAATCTTTTTTCTATTTGAAATGTTACCCATATCTCTTTTAATTTTCTTATGATAGTTCTTTCTCTAGATTTTAATACTATCCCTCTTGCTACCTGCTGAGTTAAAGTACTTGCTCCTCTTGGTCTTTTACCAACTATCATGTTTCCAAGAGTGCCTCTAAATATACCAATTATATCTATACCATTATGTTTCATAAAATTATTATCTTCCATAGATATAATTGCTTCTATAAGATGAGGAGGTAAATCTTTATATTCTACTAATGCTCTTTGTTCTGAGAAAAACTCTGATATAACTTCGCCTTTTATATCATATATTTTTGTTGGTATTGTTGGTTTATATAATTCTACCGCTTGAACGTCTGGCTGTCTTATAATATCTGCTATTAAAAAAGCAAATACTAAAGTGCCTATAGAAAATATGACAACTAATACTGCTATATATATTTTTATAAATTTATTAAGGTTTACTGTATGATATTTATTTTTTAAATTAGATAGTTTTGTTTTAAAAAAATCTTTTGCTTTCAATTTTTTATCCTAAATGTTTTAAAGTTATTCTATATATTATAAAACAATTATTCAATTAATCAAGCATATAAATTTTAATTGATTTTTAAAAAATTATAAAATTTTGGTTATTAATAGAGTAATATCATCAAATTGGGCAATCTCATCTCTAAATGTAACAGTTTCTTCTACTATATCATCTAATAATTCTTTAGGTTTATCATAGTCATTTTTAAGCAATTCTTTTAACCTATCTTCTCCATAAACTTCATCAAACCTATTGAAAGTATCAGTTACTCCATCTGTGAATAATACTATTGTATCATCTGAAGAATATGATATTTTATTATTTATATAAGTTTCATTTTTTACAAAGCCTAATGGTTTGCCTTTTGTATGCATTTCTTCTATTATTTTTGTATTTGAAGAATCATCTTTTCTAACTAAATATTGAGGCAAATGTCCGGCATTAGAGTAGGTTAAAGTTTTATTTTTTGTATCTATTACAAGTAAAAAACAAGTAACAAACATGCCGTTTTTAGAATCTTCATAAATATGTTTGTTAGTGTATTTTAATATGCTTGCAGGGTCATCTATTTGAGAGAAATAAACTCTTAATATAGACCTTGTCATAGTCATAAAGAAACCAGCACCTAAACCTTTACCTGATACATCAGCTATTATAAGAGCATATTTACTGCTGCTTATTTTTATATAATCATAAAAGTCGCCTCCAACGTTTTTACTCGGTATGCTTATTGCAGCAATATCAAATAAATTATCATTTGGAAAATGTGTTGGAAGTACACTTTTTTGTAATTGCTCTGTATAGTTAATCTCTTTTGTGAGGGATTCTTTTATTTTAGATTCTTCAGATAAAAGCACATGCATATAATTTTCACCTAATTGCTGAGCCAACATTTCTAATAACATCAAATTACTTAAATTATATGCTTTATTAATGTTTCTTTCTGTAGCACATAAAAAGCCTATTATTTCATCTTTTATAATTATTGGTGCTGCTATAAAACTTTCTCTCTTATATCTTAATGATTTGTTTGGCTTGAATCTATGGTCTTTAGAAACATTAACCGAATAAACAGCTTTTTTCGTTTTTAATATTTCTGCAAGCACATTGTCTTCTACAGTAACTGCACCATATTGTAAAACATCTTCATCAATACCTATTGCAGCTTTAAATTTAAATACACCATTTTCTTTTAATATTACTGAAACTCTATGTGCCTCAAAAGCTTCGCATACTATACTAATATTATTGTTTAATATTTCATCAACTGTCTCGCATCTATTAATAGATATAGACATTTCATATAAAGCAGCTACTTCATATGCTCTCGATTGTGCTTTCTCATAATTAATTTTATTTACTAAAGATAAAGATACTAAATGAGCAAAAGACTTCATTAATATGGTATCTTTTTCTACAAAATTACCATTTTTTTTATTTAATAAAAATATTGCCGCTATGTTTCTCTTTCTAATTTTTACAGGTACAAATAATATATTTTTTAATTCATCTCCTATCATATCTTTTATAGGGACGAAATTTGAATCTTCTTTAGGGTCATTAGAATATAATGAAGCTGATGTAGTATAAGCTCTTACTGCTATTGGTTTATCATTATCTATAATAGAGCCAAAAAAATTATTGCCAAGAGGACCTATAGACATTTCGAAGTTTAGGTTATTTAATTCTTGGTCTACTAGATATAAAAGTATTGTATTTGAATTCATAACGGCTTTTATTTCAGATATAAGAGTTATTAAACTTTCTTCATAATCTGTTGAAGAATTCATTTTTTTTATGATATTAGAAAACACCTCAATTTGTTTTTCAGGGTTATCCATTATTTCATTTATATTCACTAAAACCTCTACATATTAGCCGTTTGAGATAGATTATATCATAGTGTATTTTATAGTCAATATATTTGAATATAACAAATTTATAATAGATTATGAATTTGACATTAAATAATATATATTGTAATATGAAATATAAAAAATAGGAGTAATTTTATGACCGCACCGCACCGCACCGCACCGCACCGCACCGCACCGCACCGCACCGCACCGCACTAAACTAAACTATTTTTTTCTAAATTATATAATTTTTATAACATGGAGCTATACTAATGCTTTTTAGTTCCATGATTTTTTTGTGGCTTTTTTTGCCAGTAGTTTTTGTATCCTATTATTTAATTAAAATAGAATATAGAAATGTTTTATTATTAATAGCTAGTATTATATTCTATGCTTGGGGCGGGGTTAGCTACACTTTAATAATGTTTTCTTCTATTATAATTAATTATATTTTTGCATTATTAATAGAGAAATCAATAGTAGAAAATAATAAATTAAAAAAGAAAATATATTTAGCTTTATGTATAATAATAAATTTATCAATATTAGGCTATTTCAAATATACTGATTTCGCTATATCTATAATTAATTCTGTATCAAAAAAAGAAGTTATTTCATTAAAAAATATAGTTCTCCCAATAGGTATATCTTTTTATACTTTTCAAGCTTTATCTTATGTAATAGATGTTTATAGAGAACATAATAAAGCACAGAAAAATATTATTAATTTAGCTTTATATATATCTTTTTTTCCGCAGTTAATAGCAGGACCTATAGTGAAATATCATGATATAGATACACAAATAACAGAGAGGACAGAGAATTTAGAAAATATAAGCTATGGAATAAAAAGATTCATTTACGGACTATCAAAAAAAGTAATACTAGCAAATATGTTTGCGTTATCCTGCGATGAGATATTAAAACAGCCTATAGGTGATATAGGTACTGCCTTAGCTTGGTTAGCAGCTGTTCTTTATACTCTTCAAATTTATTATGACTTTTCAGGTTATTCAGACATGGCTATAGGTTTGGGGCATATGTTTGGATTTAAGTTTTTAGAGAACTTTAATTATCCTTATATATCAAAGTCTGTTCAAGAGTTTTGGAGGAGATGGCATATATCTTTATCTACTTGGTTTAAGGAATATTTATATATACCGTTAGGTGGTAACAGAAAAGGCAAATATTTTACTTATTTAAATTTATTAATTGTATTTTTTGCTACAGGTTTATGGCATGGAGCTAGCTTTAATTTTATCCTTTGGGGTTTGTGGCATGGATTTTTCTTGATAATAGAGAGAGTGTTTTTAGGGAGACTATTGGAAAAAAATAAATTAAAATTCTTAAATAATATTTATGTAATATTAGTATTTGTATTAGGTTGGGTATTATTTAGAGCAAATAATTTAGCCCATGCTTTAGAATTATATAAATTAATGTTTAGTTATAAAGAAAGTTTTTATACTCTTAGATATTTCTTTTATCCTCAGACACAAGTATGTTTTATATTCGGTTTACTATTTAGTGGTATATTTCAGAGTTTATTTCCAAAGATTAAAATTGCTATATTTTCAAGTAAAGTTTATCTATTAGAAAGTATAATTCAATTCATACTTTTATTTATTTGTATTATGTATTTAGTAAATGGTACTTATAATCCATTTATTTATTTTAGATTTTAAGAGAGTTGTTTTATGAAAAATATAAAACTATTTAATAAAATATTATTATCTATAGGTATTATTTTTATAACAGTAATATTGATTTTATTTGTTTTAGGTTCATTTAATAGGATAGGCTATCTATCAGAGTTTAAAATAAATATTGATAATACTTTGAAATTAAATGTATTTAATCTTGAATCAATAAAAGAGTCATTTACTATAGATAATGTTTTAGATGAAATATCTATTACTAATTATTTAGCTACAAATATATATATTACAAATTATAGTTATGATTTTAGAATAAAGTATTATAGTAAAATATTTAGAAATAGTGATATATATGGTGTTTATTTAAATACTACCAGTTTGCCAGACTATATAAGAGATATACAATTTGATAAAAAAGGAAGTCCTTTTGGTATTCTAATATCATCTACTAAAATAGAAAATAATATAGATAATATCAAATATTCTTTGAAATTAAAATTTTCTAATTTATTTTTATATTTAATATTATTTTATCTATTTATTATTTTGGTATATATTTTTAGAAAAATTTTATTTAATATTATTTATTACATTCTTTTTCTTTTAAAAAAATATAGAAAATTGTTGTTAATATATTTGATAATATATGTATCTTTAATTATTTCATTATTTATTTTAGGTAATATTAATAGAGAAGGCTATTTATCAAACTTATCTATTAATGTAGATGATACTTTAAAATTAAATAATATTGATATAGAAGACACTAAAGAATTATTTTATTTAGATAGTAAATTAGATTATTTAGCGTTAACCAATTATATTTTTACAAATAATAATATTTCAAAATATATTTATAATTTTAGAATAAGTTATTATAGTAAAATATTTAGAAACAGTGATATATATGGTGTTTATTTAAATACTACTAGTTTGCCAGACTATATAAAAGATATACAATTTGATAAAAAAGGGAGTCCTTTTGGTATTTTTAGTGCTGATAAAAAAATATTAGAAAATATAGATAATGTAAAATATAGTTTAAAACCTAAATTTACTTTTTTATTTATTATATTAGTATTATTTATAGTATCTATTATTTTTATTGAGTTTTTTATAAAATTTTATAATTTATATAAAAAAATTAATTATAAATATTCTTATGTATTGATAGTATTTTTATGTTTTTTGATAACACCTAATATTATATACAAAGTTTTTTATGATAAATTTGATCATACTAATTACGATGGTAGATCATTTTCTTCAAAACCAATATTTTCATTGAAGGAAATAAATAAATACCCACAATTATTTGAAATGTATTTTAATGATAATATTGTATTTAGAAATGAGTTTATTAAATTAAAAACTTTAATAGATAAATTTGTATTTAATAATGTCTTTAATAATAGAGTTTTTTTAGGTAAATCCAATTGGTTATTTTTAAAAGATGATATTTTAATGGATAAATATTTTGGATTAGATAAAGAGTATGGTACATATAAAGAGTTAGAAAAAATAAAATATAATTTAGTTTTTTTTAGAGATGAGTTAAATAAAAGAGGAATAGATTTTATATTAATGGTATGCAATGATAAGCAATTTATATATAATGAATATATGCCTGATTATATTAATAGAAAAAATACTTTATCTCCAACAGATAAAATATTAGAATATATTACTAATAATACAGATATAAAAGTAGTTTATACTAAAGATAATTTGTTGCAATATAAAAAGAAGTATCAATTATATTGTAAATATGATACACATTGGAATTATTTAGGTGGTTATATAGGATATATGTCTTTAATGGAACTGTTAAAACTACCTTACAAAAATATTGATGATTTAGATATTTTAATATTTAATGGAATTTATGAAGATAAGCATAAATATAATGGGGTATATAATGATATGGCTAGAATGTTATCATTAAGTAAATTTGATTTTTATAATGATGATTATTATTATGTAATATCTAATTATATGAAAGAACAATATTTTCTTAATGCTCCTGATACACATGGGCATTATTTTAAAACTTTTTCAAGTAATGATTATATTATAGATAAAAAATTATTTATAATAAGAGATTCATATATGCATAACATAATAGATTATATATCTACAATATTTAAAGAAGTTGTATATGTACATCCAGAAACTTTTGATTACACATTAATATTAGATGAGAACCCTGATATAGTAATATTTGAAACAGTAGAAAGGGCATTAAAAGATAGATTATTAAATTCATTACCTAAATGAAAATTGAATGAATGTATACTATGTAATTTATTAAATTGACAAATATTTTTATATTTAGTATTATATAATAGTAATATTAAATTTGGGGGATAAAAATATTGAAGATAAAAGATATTGGTTTTGACGAATATTTTGAAAAGTTAGCATTAGAAAGTTTGAAAATTAATTCTTTAAAAGAAATCAATAACGAAGAACTTGTGCCTGCAAGAGTGATAAGAATTAATAAAAGATATTATACTTTGTTCTCTGATGAAGGTGAGTTTTTAGCAAGAATTAAAGGAAAGATTAGATATAACTCCGAAGTACAAAGCGAGCTTCCGGTTGTTGGTGATTGGGTATTAATGAAAAAGTCGGATAATAATGCTTTTATTGATACCATTCTCACTAGAAAAAATATTTTATATAGAAAAGCCAATGTCAAGAAAAATGATATTCAAGCTATTGTAAGCAATATTGATTATGCTTTTATTATAGTAGGAATTGATAATGAAATGCCTATGTCTGCTATTGCTAGATATTTGTCTGTAGTTCATACTTCTGGTATTAAACCAATAATTGCAATAAGTAAAATAGATTTGTATGAAGATGCTGAATATAAAGAGTTGTTGGCTACTATAAAAGAAACTTATCCTAATGAAACAGCATTTGCTTACAGTTCAAAAACAGGAAAAAACGCTGATACATTTTTGAAATATATTAAAAAAGATACTTCATCGGTTTTTATAGGGGCATCAGGTGCTGGAAAATCTACTATTATTAATTATCTTTTGAAAGATGAGAAGATGAAAACTCAAGAGGTGAGAGAGTACGATTTTAAAGGAATGCATACCACAACACATAGAGAGCTTTTAGTTTTAGATAGCGGAGGCGTTGTAATAGATACTCCGGGTTTAAGAAATTTAGGTTTATGGGAAGATGATAAAGGTATAAAGAAAACTTTTGAAGACTTAGAAGAGTATGCTAAAAAATGTAAGTTTAAAGATTGTACGCATCAGCATGAACCAGATTGTTATATATTGGAGCTTCTTGAAAATGATGAAATACCTTATGAGAGATATGATGCTTATATAACGCTTCTTAATGAAAATAGAGAATTACAGAAATCTTCTATAGAAATAAAGAAAGACAGAAAAATGGCTCTGAAAAAAATAACAAAACATAGAAATAATTATAAGAAAATGAATGTGAAAAATAAGAAATAATGCAGATTTTTATAATTATATTTAATCAAAAAAAATATAATGAAATTCTTTCAATGTAAATTAATTTTATTTAGCCTATATATATAAGCTAAAATGTAAATTTACTACAAATTTTATTTACAAAAAATTGACAAACTCTGTTGCATTTATTATACTATTGTTATAATGTGTGTTTTATAAATTAAACGGAGTTTTTTATGAAAAAAATTATTATTTTGATAATGCTTTTTAGTTTATCTTTATTTGCTCAAAGAAAGATGACTCCGTTAATGGAAGCTTTAGAGAAAAAAGATAGCAAAAGAGCAATAGAACTTATAAACTCAGGGGCGGATATTAACACAAAAGACAGAATGGGAGAGACGCCATTAATAGAGGCAGCTGAAGAAGGACTTACAGAAGTTGTTAGCCTTTTAATAGAAAAGAAAGCAGATTTAAATGCTGTAAATGTTAGAAAGAGAACTGCTTTAAATAGAGCTTCATATAAAGGTTATACTGAAATAGTGCGTATGTTGGTGAATGCTGGTGCTGATATTAATATCAAAGATAAATACGGAAAAACAGCATTAAGCTATGCAAGCGAAAGAGGACATCAGGGTATAGTTGAAATTTTAAAAGCAGCTGGTGCAAAATAATTTAATAAAATAATATTTTTAGAACAGTATTTACTAAATAATTTTTTATTAAATACTATTTTTATTGCCAAAATATTAAAAAAATATATTAAATTCTATTAAAATTATAATATTTATATTGATAATAAATTTAATTATAATATAATTCTCTTTACAAAATTTAATAGAGAGGATAAAAATGAAAAAAATATTAATTTTAGTTCTTGCTGTTATAGGAGCAATATTCGCAGTATCTTGCGGACAATCTTCAAATACAACAACTGAAACAGCAAATGCTGCTATGATTACAGTTGATGATTTATTAGGTAAAGAGTTTGCTCTTACTAATATGTATGAGGGTAAAGAAGTTACTATTGCTTTTTCTGCTACTAATATGTTAGGCGGTAAAGCTGTTATTAACTATTATTTTGGCGGTTTTACTTTAGAAGGCGATAAAATTAAATTAAGCGATGATATGGGTTCTACTAAAATGGCAGGACCTGAAGAAGATATGAATGCAGAAATGGAATATTTACAAATATTAAATGGTGCTGATACTATTGCTTTAGATGGCGATGTATTAACTATTACTACTACTTCTGGTACTAACTTAATTTATACTTTTACTCAAAACGTAGAAATAGTAACTAATAATCAGTAAGAAATATTTAATAAATATTTTTTATAACTAAATAATAGAGTGTTGGATATTATTCCGGCACTCTTTTTTTATTTATATGTATTAAAATATATATAACACTTAAAGAATTTTATGGTTATTATTATAGTTGAGATTTTACATTTTTTATATTATAATTCTTTCTTATTAGTTTAGATTATAAGTTATTATTTAATAAATGTTTTTTAAGGATATATATAAAATATGATTTCAGTTAAGAATTTAACTAAATATTATGATGATTTTCAGGCTTTAAAAGGCATTAGCTTTGAAATAAAATCTGGAGAGATTATTGGTATATTAGGACCTAATGGTGCTGGTAAATCAACCACTTTAAGAATATTAACATCATATCTTTCTCCTACAAGCGGAGATGCTATTATAGATGGAAAAAGTATTTTAGATAAAGATATAGAGATAAAAAAAATAATAGGATACCTTCCAGAATCTGCTCCTTTATATAATGATATGTGTGTTTTTGATTATTTGGTTTATATGGCAGACATACAGGAGCTAGATAGAAATAAATTATCAGAGAGACTTAATTATGTAGTAGAAGCTTGTTCTCTTAAAGATGTAATATCAAAACCAATAGGGGAGCTTTCTAAAGGTTATAAGCAAAGAGTAGGGCTTGCTGGGGCTATTATACATGACCCTAAAATACTTATATTAGATGAGCCTACAAACGGTCTTGACCCTAATCAGATTGTTGAAATTAGAGAGCTTATCAAAGAACTTGGAAAAGAGAAAACAGTTTTAATATCAACTCATATATTAAGCGAAGTTGAGGCTACTTGTTCTAGAGCTATTATTATAAACAAAGGAACTATTATTGCTGATAATGACCCTAAACATTTAAGTGTTGATAATAAAATATCATCTATTAAACTTTCTCTAAAGACTAATGATAGCTTTGAAACTATAAAGACAAAGTTAAATAGTTTAGATAATATTCAAGATATAACTCTAGTTGAAGAAGATAATAATATAAAAACAATTATTGTAAAAACAACAGACAAAGAGCCTATTGAAAAGGTTTACAAATTTATAAAAAATACAGATTGGATAATATATGAGTTTGTAAAAGAGAAAGAGAACCTAGAGACAGTATTCCATACTTTAACTAAAGGAGAAAATTGATGACTAATATTTTTTCTTTTAATAAAACTAAAATAATATTAAAAAAAGAATTAAGACATATCTTTTTATCTCCAATAGCTTATATATTTTCTGCAATATTTTTAATAGCTTCAGGAATATATTTTTTCTCAAGATTTTTTATATTATCACAAAATGATATGCAAGATTATTTTTCAATTTTGCCTTTTATACTTTCTCTTATAATACCTCCAATTACAATGGGTTTATTATCAAGTGAGTTTTCAAGCGGTTCTTATGAGTTAATAAGCACTCAATCTGTAACTACATTAGATATTATAATAGGCAAGTTTTTATCTGCTGTAGTATTTATGCTTTTTGCTTTATTGCCTACAATACTTTATCCTATCACTTTGCTTTTTTTAGGCAGATTAGATATTGGTCCTGTGATAGGCGGATATGTTGGAAGCGTATTTTTAATATCAGCTTTATGTGCTATAGGTATATTTGCTTCATCTGTTACAAAAAATCAAATAATAGCCTTGATTGTTGCTTTGGCTATAATGGTATCTTTAAATATATTATTAAAGTTTTTGGGACTTCTTTTTCCAAATACTTCTAATTTTATATTATTTATTAGCGGGGATTATCATTTTGCTAATATTGCAAGAGGCGTAATAGATTTAAGAGATATTGTTTATTTTCTTTCTGTAACAACTATATTTTTGTATTTAGCAAATATCATTCTTCAAAATAGAAAATAATATATAATAATTTAGGATAAACATATGAATAAAAATTTAAAAAAAATAATAATTCTTTTAGTTGTGTTAATTATCATTAGCTTTGGTGCTTTTTTTACAACTAAATATAAAAAACAGCAATTAATAGCAAATAAACCAAGAACTCAGATTTTTGAGCTTAATGAAACCAATGTAAACAAGTATCATCTTATATATGACAATCAGGATATAACAGTAGAAAAAAAGAATGATGTTTGGACTATAACTTCTCCAGAGAATAATTATAAAGTTGATCAAATGGAAGCTTTTGCTAATGTTAAGAACTTTAATACTCTTAATATAGATTTGATAATAACAAATTTAAGCGAGGTTGATTCTTTTGGTTTGGATAATCCAACTAATGAGTTTACAGTTTGGGACGGAAAAAAAGAACATAAAATATATGTTGGAAATAAAACTCCTGATGGCGAAAGATATTATGTAAAATATAATGATGAGTATTTTAGTGTTGAGTATGTTTATATAGAAGCTCTTAAAAAAACAATAGATATGTTGAGAGATAAAGAGATATTTGAAAGCCCTATAATTTTAGATTCTGTAACAACAGTAGAAATTGCTACTAAAGATTATACTAATACAATAAAAAAATTAAATAGAACTAATTGGGTTGTAGATGATTTGGCTGAGCAGACTGATTTGGATAAAGCATATATAGATTATGAAACTTTATCTTTAGTTAAGGCATCTGCTTTTGTATATGACCAAGATTTAATGAAACAGTTATTTAAAATTCCTGATGCTGTTATTACAATATATATGCAGGATAATACTAAAGAAGTTTATGAGTTGGTATATACTGTAGATGATAAGATATATGTAATGCCTAAAAGCGGTATAGTTTATGAGGTGGATTATTCTATATATGATGCAGCTATGAGAAGTAAAGATTATTATGAAAAAAGTGATAGTGTAGAAGACAGTGAAGAAGTATTAGATTCTACAGATGAAGAAAGTCTTAAATTATACGAAGGTTTAGAAAAATAATTTTATAAAAATAATTTAAGGATAAAATTATGAAAAAACATATTCCTAATTTACTTAGCTTCAGCAGAATTATTTTGTCGCCGTTAGTGATATTTTTATATTTTTATAATTCTATCATTACGGCAATACTTGCTTTAATATTTTTGATTATATTAGAGATAACTGATGCTTTAGATGGTATGCTCGCAAGAAAGTTTAATATAGTAAGTGATTTGGGTAAAGTATTAGACCCTTTTGCTGATACTGTTTTTCATATTACTATGTTTACAATATTCTTGTATGAAGGCTCTATGCCTATGTGGATGTATATTATTTCGCTTTATAGGGATATGTTTTCTATGTTTGTAAGGATACTTGGAGGGCTTAGAGGATTTGCTGTTGCTGCCAAGTTTAGCGGAAAATTAAAGACTGCTTCAAGGGCTATTGCTGTTGTGATAATATTTTTAATAAAGATACTTAAATACACTTCTATAGCTTTGCCTTATGATAAAATAATATATTATAGTTTACTTGTTGTAACAATTATTACTATATATTCATTTTTTGATTATATGCCGCTTCTTAAAGGAAAGACAGATAAGAAATAAATATTTGTATTATTTTTACTCTATAATTGGAGTTAGTTACATTAAATAATAAAAAGTATTTTTAGTTGAAAATGTAGTTCTTTTGCTTCTTTTATATCAATACCGAGTAGGTGCCTATCGGCAAAAGAAGTGGGGGGTACGGGGGCTAGCCCCCGAGAATAAAAAAACATAAAAATATTTTTGAGAGACTTAAAAATTTTTAGTCTATATTAAAATAATTATTTTCTATCAACTTTTTCCCGTAGCAAAAAGTTGCAAAAAGTACAAATACTATAGCGTTATATATTTTGGAATATGTATAAAGTATAAGATAATGCATATATTTTAAGTTAAAAAAATGCAGCCTTTTTGTTTCTTTTCGGCAGAAAAAGAAGTGGGGGTGTGCACCCTACGAGTACGCTTTGCAGGGGGCAAAGCCTCCACAAATAAAAAACTTCAAAATTTTTACTATTAGCTTGAAAATGATAGCTCTTTTATCAATGCACTTGGCGTGTATATAGATGAATGATGATAGTCAGTATCATTGGCAAGCATTTCTATATTGTTTAGAAAATCTAATATATTTCCTGAAACTATAAACGGATTTGCAGTGTGTGATAATTTACCATTTTCTATTTTTATTCCTTCTGCTTGAAGAGAGAAATCTCCGCTTATAGAGTTTACACCTGCATGAGTACCTGTGAGTGAGTTTACTAATATGCCGTCTTTTATTTGTGATATTAGTTCTTCTTGAGTATTAATTCCATTTTCTAAAATTAAGTTATGGCATGATATTCCTATAGAAGTTTTGAATCCTCTTGATGCATGAGAGGTTGTTTTTCTCTTTTCTTTTCTTGCTGTGTAATTATTGTATAGATAGCTATTTAATACACCATTTGTGATGATATTTAAATCTTTTGTAGCAGAGCCTTCTCCGTCAAAATTAGTGTTGGCTAGTCCATTATCAAACATTGGAATATCTTTTATATTTATAATTTCGCTTGCTATTTTTTTGTTTAATTTGCCTTGAAGGAGGGATAACTGTTTTTGTACTGCTTCAGAAGAAAATAATGATAAATAAGCTCCAAGCATTGTTCTCATAGCTTTACTTGTAAAAACAGTTTTATATTTTCCGCTTTTTATCTCTTTAGCTTCCAATTTGCTTACAACATTATCAACTATATTTTTGCAAAAACTATCAACATCAAACTTAGTGTCTTTTGAAGAATAAACATCAAAAAAAGTTTTTACGGCATTAGAATCTTTTGCTATTACTTCGGCATAATATGATATACTGTTTTTTTTCTCTTCTTTGGATATTCCATTGCTGTTTATGATGTGTTTAAAAAAATCGTATCTTGCTAAACCGCATGAAGGCACATTTACAATTCTTTTATCTAATGAATATAATTTATCTTCTATTGAAAGTGATATTTTTTTTAATTCATCGTTTGTTAAATTAGTTATATCTTTGTTGATTAAATCGTATGCTTTCTCTTCGCTTTCTTCTATAAGTGTATTGAACTCTGGTTCTGATGCTGCATATTTAAGAGAGTTTTTAGCATTGTTAATTAAATTGTTTATGTTTTCATCATTAAAGTCAATTTTTTCAGTAAAGCTTACACCCACTTGACCATTTTTTATTAGCCTTAGACCAATACCTCCAGACTCAGCAAAAGTGTATTTATCTAAATCTCTCTCTCTAACAGTAAACTCTTCTTCTCCGCTATTAGACATATAAATTTCTATTTTATAATCATTATCTAATTTATTTTTGACAATGTTAAATATTTCTTTTATTTTATTATCTCTCTCCATTTTTTATCTTCCTCCAACTGTAAGCTCTTTTACTCTAATAGCAGGCTGCCCAACTGTAGTAGGCACACTTCCAGAAATACTTCCGCATATTCCATCAGCTAACTCTAAATTTGATGACACCGCTTCTATATTCATAAGAGTTTCATCACCGCGTCCTATAAGCGTAGCACCTCTTACAGGTTTGGTAATTTTACCATTTTCTATTAAATAGCCTTCAGATACAGCAAAGTTATAATCTGTAGTAGCAGGGTCCACAGAGCCTCCTCCCATCTTTTTAGCATAAAGTCCGTACTCTATGCCAGATATAAGCTCTTCAAAAGTTGAGTTGCCTTTATCAATAAAAGTGTTTCTCATTCTTGAAGTAGGGGCATATTTATAGCTTTCTCTTCTTGCACTTCCTGTAACTTTTTGATTCATCTTTATAGAACCAAGCTCATCAACCAAATAGCTTTTAAGTATTCCGTTTTCTATTAAAATAGTTCTCTGTGCATCATTGCCTTCATCATCAATATTATAACTTCCCCAAGCATTTTTTATAGTGCCGTCATCTATAGCAGTAACAACATCGGAAGCTATTTTCTTTCCTAATTTATTACAGAAAACACTAGCATTATCAGCAACAGAAGTAGCCTCTAAAGCATGTCCGCAAGCCTCGTGAAATATTACACCGCCAAAAGCATTGTCTATTACAACAGGATACTTTCCAGATTTTGGATATTCTGAATCAAGCATTTTTATTGCAGAATTAGCAGTTTCTATAGCCATATTTTCCAAGTTAATATCTCTTATCACCTGAAAACCGTCTAATGCTCCTTTTGTTCTGCTTGAAGTTTGTGTGTTAGTGCCGTCTGAAGCCATAGACATCATTACTAATCTTATATAAGTTTGAGAGTCCTCTTTTAATATGCCGTTGCTTGTACATACTAAAATATTTCTCTCTTTTTCCATATATCTTGCACTTACTTGTTTTATTTTATCTGATACTTTTCTTGCTGTTTTATCCAAATAGGCAAGTGTTTCTATTTTATCATCAAAATTAACATCAAAAGGATTAATATGAACAGGGTGATTATCTTTTTCTTTCGACTTTATAAAATCTTTTACTATATGTTTTTTATTCTTTACAATAGAAGAGACACTTCTTGCTAAATTAATTAAACTATCATTAGTAGTGTCATTAGAATATAAATATATTGTTTTTTTATCAACTATTACTCTAAGTCCAACACCATAATTATTGCCAAGACTCATATCATCAACTTTTTTATCTAAATAACTTATATTATTAATCTTAGTATCTTCAAAAAATAAATCAGCATACTCGCCTCCATTTTTTAAAGCCTCTTCTAAAACACTATGCAAAAAATTGCTGTCAAACTGAAAGTATTTCATTTTTAGCTCTCCTTAATTTTTTTTGTTGCTGTTTTCTTAGATAAAAAGTCATCAGGTTTATTATGTTTACCCTTAGCAAATAAGTCTATAAGATATTTATTTATATAGAGTTTTTCTTTTTTTATTTTTAATTCAAAAAATAATCCTTCATTTTTTAGTCTCAATAATAACCTTGCTGCTTTATCTCTTTTCCATTTGAATAATTCCATTAAATCTACTATTTTAATATATGGCGTCATGAAGATTATGAAAAATGATTTCGTTTTTAAAATGCTTTTAAATTTTTTATCTTTGTCTAATTTGCTTTTTAATATATTTAAATTATCATATACAAAGTTAATAGTCTCCATACCATATAAACAAATATCTCTTAAAAATTTTAAATATATTATCACCGATTCATGATTAAAATGGTCAACCATATTAATTTGAAAAAAAGCATCTGGATATAATATTGGATTATCTAATAATTTTATTCTTTTAGAGTATAGGTTAAATATTATTTTAAATATATTTATGCAATTTTTATAATTTTTTAAATAATCATATGATATTCTTTGAAATACAAGTAGTTTTAATATAGGGTCTAAATCTAAGTTATCCAGATAATCAATATCTTTATTATAATCTTCTGTTATATATACTTCTTTGCCTTCGATAGAGCTTACTATTTCTGATAAAACTTTATTATCATAATTTTTGTTTATATATTTATTTATAAGATAAAAGTCAGCATGTTTTGAATTGTATTCGTTTATCATGTTGTTTGATAAAGCTTCTACATTTTTATAGCTGTAATTTTTATTTACTATAGAAGATAGTATGCTAAGTAAATATTCAGAGTTTTTTAGAGATACACAGCATATTCTAAAATGTAGAAATACATTCCAAGTTTTAGCAAGTTCTTTTAAAATATTTATATTATCAAAAATTTCTATATTAAAGTTTCTATTCATAGCAATACATTTTAACATAAAAATTTATTAAATCAATTTTTTATATACTATTTTAGTACTATAATTCTATATTTTTTATTGAAGTTTTTTATTAATTGTATATAATTCTCTAATTTGAAATAAGGTTTTAGTTTATGAATAGAAAAATAACAATAGAAAATGTTGAGATTCCTTCAAGATTTTTTTTAGCACCTATGGCAGGTTATACTGATTATGTATTTAGAAGACTTTCTAGAAGGTTTGGTGCGGGGCTTCTTGTAACAGAATTAGTGAGTGCTGCTGCTTTAGCTAGAATGATAAAAAAGACTTATAGATATATGGAGCATAAGGAAGATGAATATCCTATATCTTTGCAAATATTTGGAAATAAAGAAGATGATTTTAAGAAGGCAATAGAGCTTACGGATTTATCTGGTTTTTCATTTATAGATATTAATATGGGCTGCCCTACAAAAAAGGTAGTGAGAAACAATGGAGGAGCTGGACTTTTATCTGATACAGACAAAATGGTTTCTATACTAAATACTGTAAAAAGTGTTTCTCCTTTGCCTGTAAGTGTAAAAATAAGATTAGGCTTTCAGAGAGGCGAGGGCGGTGAGTTAGAGAGGGCTTTAGCTCTAAAGGATAATGGAGCAGTATTTCTTACTCTTCACGGCAGATATGCAAGCGACTTATATAGAGGAGTTGCAGATTGGGAGGCTATTGCTAAGGTAAAAGAGGCTTTAGGAGATGATTATATATTAATTGGAAATGGAGACATAAAAACAAAGGAAGATGCTAAAAGAGCTTTTGAAATATCAAAGGTTGACGGCATTATGGTTGGAAGGGCTGCTATTGGTAATCCTTGGGTGTTTAGAGAGTTAAATACTATATTTGATGATAACGCTGAGTATAATGATGATGATACTAGAAATTTAAAATCTGTTTTAATAGAGCATATAGATGGCTGCTGTGAACTTTATGGCGAAGTAAGCGGTATACATTTTATGCGTAAATTTATTATGAAATATCTTACTGGTTTTAGAATGGATAAAAAAATTGAGTTTATGAAATGCGAAAATAAAAATGATTTGTTTAAGTTAATAGATGAAGTTGTAAAAGATTAATTTTCTTTTCTTCTAAAAAATATTAAAGTTATAAACATAATTATAGGAAATATTACAGCAAAAAATATACCTGCCTTTAAACCTATTTGCATTATATCATTGTTTGAAATGATGTTATTAAATATATTGATTATTTTTTTATTATTAGAAACAAGTCCTACAATTCCAGGCCCAATAGCACAGCCAATATCTCCAGCCAAAGCAAGCAAAGCAAACATAGCAGTGCCGCCTTTACTATAAGTTTTTGATGCCAAGCTAAACACAGAAGGCCACATTATAGCAACAGAAAGACCAACTAAAGCAGAGCCTATTAATGATATTAAAGCATAAGGGCTAAAGACTATTATAATATATCCAATAAAACAAAATATAGAAGATACAATAAGAGCCTTTTTTATATATATCTTTTCAGATTTAAATCCGTAAATAAGCCTAACTATTCCCATACAAAAAGCAAACATGCTTGTACCAAATATATCCCCAAAACTTTTATTTACATTAAGACCAAGTTCAGCAAATAATGATACCCACTGTGCAATAGTTTGTTCACTAGAGCCCGCACATATCATAAGCAAAACAAAAACTAACACTATTTTTACAGATAATAATTTTCTTATAGAGACTGTATTATCAGCGTTTTTATTTTCTTCATGAGTAACTAATACATTTATAGGTACATTGGCAAACAAAAATATATTTACTAAAGGGACTATTGCCCAGATGATAGATAAGTATTTCCAATTTTCTATGCCAAATAAATTAAAATATATTGTAGAAAATATTACAACTGACATAGAACCCCAACAGTAAAAAGAATGAAGTATATTCATAGCTTTAGTTTTTTGGTTTTCTGGAAGTGCTTCAACTATTGTACTTATTAAAACCTCTATTAATCCTCCTCCTATAGCATTGATAAAAAAACATATTAATATAGCAATATATGGATTAATAAAAAATGGAAGTATACCAAGCAGTATTAAACCTAAAGCAGAAAATATATGTGCTAAAATTATTGGTATTCTATAGCCTATTTTATCTATAAACTTAATGGCTAAAAAATCAATTATCATTTGCATTGCAAAATTAAAAGAAGATAATAAACCTATTTGTGTGAGTGATATATTAAAATCTTTTTGAAATACTATAAAAATAAGAGGAGGAAAAATATTTATTATAGCTTGAGTTATATATCCATTATAACTTGCATATAATGTGTGGGTGTAATTTAATTTCATTATTAAGCCTATATGAATATTGCATGCTATTATACTATTTACAATATAAAATTCAATTAAGTTATATATTATTTTGTTTAGGAGCCATAGATATTGCACGTTTTTTAGTTTAAAAAAAGCAGGTATTCCTTATAATTT
>OARM01000064.1_pt1 | contig 60545 bp, 55 predicted proteins | sample 1475591 | NCBI WGS metagenome assembly OARM01 (sample SAMEA3360676, study PRJEB22359) | human gut metagenome | biome: ENVO:urban biome; feature: ENVO:human-associated habitat; material: ENVO:feces | place: Bangladesh | collected 2011
AAGAATTCTATGACTTTTGTACACAAGAATTAACTTTAGAGAAAGCAAATAAAAAGCTACAAAAATATAATCATTTTTGGAATTAGGCGAATGCCCGCAGATGCGTAAACGAATACACTCTGCTTTAAATTATGATACACCTATGCTATACTTTAAGAAATTAAGGAATTCCTAACTGCAATATGTCTGGCTCCTGTGCAAAAACTGAATAAAATTACATGTAAAAAGCGTCATGCATATTCTATTTCTATCAGAGACCTTAAAGCACTCTTAGCTTCGCTTAAAAATCTCTGACTAGGATCAACTTTATAATTTTCACCTATCTTAAATACTTCAGTGCCGCTTTCTGATTTGAGTTTCAAGAAAATAGTATAATCACCAGGGTTTGATGATATAGCGTTTTGCAAGCATAATAAATCCATATCATCAAATATATTTTTATTAACATAAAGTGCTAATTGTTTTTTAACTGTATTAGTGTTTTTTATAATATTGTTATTAGTTTTTACCGCATGAGTTTCTTTATTATTAACAGTATTTTCATTAGACGGTTTAGGTATTTTATTTTCTGTTACTAAAGTTTCTGCATTATCTCTTTTTATTTCTCTTTTTACTTCTTTCAACACATTCTTTTTATCATTAAGTACACTGTCTAAATCTTTTATATCTATTATGTTGTTATATATTTTACCAGAAAACTTATTTTTATCTCTTTTACCTCTTATTAGTATACCCATATTTTCATTAAGCAAATCTCTATATTTATCTGTTTTTGTTGTAATATAGAAAGTACTCTCTGTAAATAAATCTATAACTTTTAATATAAGCATAGGACTATTTTTCTTTGTAGTGCCTTCTGATATATTCATTAAAATAGCAGGTATAGAAAACTCATATTTATCTTCAAGTTCTTCTAATTCAAGCAAATTGTTAAAATACTTATAATCAATCTTTGTAATATATCTTGCAAAAGGATGATATCTCAAAGAAAATCCTAAAACCTCTTTTTCATTTTCCATTAAAATATTATTAGCATATTCAACTTGTTTTTCTATCACCAAAGAAGCACTTCCTGTATCATCTTCAGACATAGAATCAAAAAGCATAGTCTGACCAGATAATGTTTCTTTTTGATAATTAGATGCATGAGCGAGTATTGCATCAAGTGAAGAAATTAATGCACTTTCTGTATGACCAAAATCTGAGAAAGCACCGCATTTTATAAGCGTTTCATAAACCTTTCTATTAACCAAATGAACATCAACTCTTTTTACAAAATCTTCTAAATTCTTAAACTGTCCATTATTTTCTCTCTCTTCCTGTATAGCCAAAGCAGCCTGAAGCCCTACACCCTTAACAGCATGTAAAGCATATACTATCTTTCCATTCTTTTGAGAGAATAAAGCATCACTTTCAAAAACACTCGCAGTAACAACTTCTATATTTTTTTGTTTAATTTCGTTTAAGTATAATGCTATCTTATCAGTATCAGCTATTACAGTATTAAGCAAAGCTACATAATATTCCATAGGATAATGAGCTTTTATATACGCCTCTTGATAAGCTATTAAAGCATAACAAACAGAGTGGGATTTATTAAAACCATATTCAGCAAAACCTTTCATTGTATCAAAAAGATAGTTTAATAATTCTTCATCATATCCTCTTTCAAGTCCGCCGCTAATAAACTTCTCTCTCATAGAGTTCATTTTCTCTACGATTTTTTTACCCATAGCCTTTCTTAAGTCATCTGCTTCGGCGGCAGTGAAACCTCCTATAGCCCTACTTATAGCCATAATCTGTTCTTGATATATTAGTACTCCCTGACTTTCTTTAAGTATAGGCTCTAAATCAGGGTGTTTATATACTATCTCTTTTCTTTTGTTTTTTCTGTCGGCATAATCTTTATCCATTCCAGATTTTAAAGGACCAGGGCGGAATAATGCCACACTTGAAACTAAGTCATCAAAAGCTGTAGGCTGAATATTTAATAACATCTGACGCATACCAGGGCTTTCAAACTGGAAAACTCCTCCTGTATCAGCATGTCTAAATATTTTGTAAACAGCTTCATCATCTAAAGGTATTTTATCTATATCTATTTCTTTGCCGTATCTTTCTTTTATATCTTTTATAGCATCTTTTATAAGTCTTAAGTTTTTAATACCCAAGAAGTCCATCTTTATAAGACCGGCACTTTCAACATAAGTCATCTCATATTGACAAGCTCTTGTACCTGTTTTAGAATCCTGATAAATCGGAGCTAAATCAGCTATAGGGTGAGATGATATAATTACACCAGCAGCATGAAGCCCAACATTTCTTACCAATCCGTCAAGCCTCATAGATATCTCATACATATTTTTAAGCTCTCTGCTATTATCAATCTCTTTTCTAAACTCAGCGCAATCAGGGTGATCATATATATCTACAACTCTTTTAATATCATCAGGTATGCTCTTAGCAAGTCTATCAGCAGTAGCTAAATCTATACCCATAACACGGCATACATCTCTTATAACAGAACGTCCGCCCAAAGCTCCAAAAGTGGCAATCTGAGAAACATTGTCTTTACCATATTTGTTTGTTACATAATCTATTACAACTTCTCTCTTATCATCTTGGAAGTCAACGTCTATATCGGGCATGCTCTTTCTTTCAGGATTCAAAAATCTCTCAAAAAGCAAATTATAATCTAGAGGGTTAACCTTTGTAATTCCGCTAGCAAATGCAACTATTGAACCCGCAGCACTTCCCCTACCAGGACCAACAGCAACATCATGATTTCTTGCATAGTTAATAAAGTCTTGAACTACCAAAAAATATCCCTCAAAACCCATCTTAGCTATAACACCCAATTCCATGTCAAGCCTTTCCATAGCCTCTTTTGGAATATCGTTATTATAATGCTTATTAAGTCCCTCTATACACATTTTTCTTAATGCTGTAGTTTCTGTCTCTCCATTAGGAAGCTCATAATTAGGCATATAATAAGTTTTTGTCATTATATTTAAATCTTTGCATTGCTCTGCTATTTTTACCGTATTTTCAAAAGCCTTAGGAAGCTTTGCAAAAGATTTTTTCATCTCTTCTTCAGTCTTTAAATGAAACTCATTGCTTGGAAACTTATATCTTCTCGGATAATCTAAAGTAGCTTTAGTTTGTATTGCTAAAAGTATCTCATGAGCCTTAGCATCTTCTTTAGATACATAATGCACATCATTTGTAACTACTAATTCTATATTATGATGATTTGCTAATTTGTATAATGCACTATTTAATGTTTTCTCTTCTGCTAAACCATGGTCTTGAAGTTCTATATAAAAATCTTCTCCAAATATAGATTTATAATATTCAGCTAATTTTGAAGCCTGTTTATAATCTTTTTTTCTTATAGCAATAGGAATCTCTCCGCCCATACAAGCAGATAAACAAATTAAACCCTTATTATATTTTTCTATTAATTCATGGTCAACTCTTGGTCTATAATAAAAACCTTCAGTATATCCAAAAGTTACTAACTTACATAAATTATTATATCCCTCTTTATCTTTAGCAAGAAGAACCAAATGCATAGCACTTTTTTCTTCAGAGTTATCTAATTTTTTGTCAAATCTAGTCTTTGGAGCAACATATACTTCGCAGCCTATAATAGGTATAATTCCTTTATCTTTAGCCTCAGAAAAAAACTCCATAGCTCCAAACATATTACCATGGTCTGTCATAGCTATAGCAGGCATATCCAATTCTTTTGCCCTATCTATTAAACCAGGTATAAGCCTTTTAGTTTTATCAACTTTAGAATATAATGATTTAATACGAGCAGCTCCATCAAGTATAGAATACTGAGTATGCACATGTAAGTGAACAAATGACATAAAATTATACCCCTAATTTTCTAAATCTTATTTTATACCCAATTATGTTAAATATCAAGTTAAAAACCGATTTAAAAACAATATTATCATATACTATAAATATTTACGGTAAAAAAAGCTGAAAATTAAATCCAAATATAATAAATTTCAAATAATATCAATAATAGTATAATAAAAAACGCATTTTAGGTATTGACATTTTTTATTAAACATGCTATTATACTGAAACAATTAAAGATAAAAAAAATATTCCGAGATAGCTCAGTCGGTAGAGCAGGTGACTGTTAATCACCGGGTCGCAGGTTCGAGCCCTGTTCTCGGAGCATTATTTTAGCCCTATGTTTAATAGGGCTTTTTTATTGCAATAATTAATAATAAAATAACTAATTACAAAATATAAACTCAATAATTTATCTTAAAAACAACCATAGAACAATCATCATCAGGACTCCTATAATCTAAATACTCATAAAAATCCTTCTTAATAGTTTCTACAATAGTCTCAGAACTATAAGCACTATTACTTATAAACATATCCTTTAATCTATCTATGCCGTATACATCATATTTATTTTTTGACTTTGAAGCCTCAATAATACCGTCTGTAAAAAACAAAAATACATCTCCATTATTAATCTCAATATCCTCTTCATGGAAATACGCTGTAGGAAATAAGCCTATTATTGTGCCTCCGTTTCTATATTCTTTAATAGCATTATTATGTATGGCAAGCAAAGGAGTATGAGATGCATTCGAATAACTTAAAACTCTATTTTTTAAATCTATTTTGGCAACTATCATAGTAGAATAATAACCATTAGGCATCATATTAATTAAGGTATCATTTATATCATGAAGCAAATCTCTAACACTTGTAAAACTTTTAGATAAATCCCTAAACGCCGTCTTTATTACAGCCGTTATTATAGCAGCATCTATACCATGACCGCTAACATCTGATATAATAAAAAGTATTTGACTAGTATCATCATTTAAATAAACATAGTCAAAAAAATCTCCCCCTATTATCTCAACAGGATTATAAAATGAATAAGAAGATAAATGCTCATTATTAGGCATTTTCTTAGGAAGCATAAAACTCTGTATCTTCTTAGCTTTTTTCATATCTTTTTTATACTTCTTTCTTATGTTGTCCAATACATCATATCTTCCTAATATATACATGTTTTTTTCTTTTAATTTTCTTATAGCATTCTGATAATCATATAATATGCTGCTAGTAATTTTTGAAAGCCTATATGTAACTCCATTATTTTGAGTTTCCATTATTTCTTTATAATTGCTTATAGAACTATTTAAATAAAAATATACTATAGAAAAAGAAATTAAAAAAATTAAAAACAAAACAAGTAAAACAGCAAATACTATTTTTGTTTCATAATAGATTATAGAAGCAATATTTAATATAAGAAATAGCAAAGAAAATACTATAGCAATAATCTTAAAAAATATTAATAATTTTTCATTTCTCATATATTATTATAGATTATAACAAAAAGAAACAATTATGCAAATCTATTAATAATAAATAGTCATTAATAAAAAATATATTATTTTTTAAATATAAAAAATACAGCTAATATTAAACATAAAAAACCAATGAAATGATTAATTCTCAAAGTTTCTGTTTTGAAAAATACAACTGTAAATATTGTGAATATTGTTAAAGTAATAACTTCCTGCATAACTTTTAATTGCATAAGAGAAAAAGGTCCTCCATTTCCATTAAAACCAATTCTGTTAGCAGGCACTTGAAAGCAGTATTCAAATAAAGCAATACCCCAGCTAATTAATATAACAAAAGGAAGAGATAATTTAGCAAAACCTTTCATCTCGCTAAATTTTAAATGCCCATACCAAGCTATAGTCATAAATGTATTTGATAAAATAAGAAGTATTATAGTAGTTATACCTTTCATAAGTTTAAATCTCCTATTTTTTACTATGATTTATTTAAAAAGAAATATTTATTTTACTAACTTAAAAGCTTAATATTAATTTTAGGATTTAAAGCATAATGCTGTTCTATTTTCTTTTTTGTATCATCTATTAAAGATAACACATCAGAAGCTTTAGACATATCAGTAGAACAATTATCTATATAATGACATTCATTAACTATATAATTAGGAAATCTTTTGTGCCATCTCATAGTGCCTGCCTTCATATCAAGCCCGCCAACTCTCTCAACCATCTCATAAGCTTTTATATTATCAAAATCTTCAAACACAGGACCAATATTAGCTTCCATTGGGGCAACAGAACCTCTTATATATCTAAACCAATCTATTCTATTATCTATACTTTCAGGAGAATCTTTCTCTAATCTTAAAGTAGCAGATAAAATAATCATATTATCCTTAATTTCTCTGCTGGAAGATAAATATTCATTTTTAGATATATCTTTTATAATCATTAAATCTTGATAAAGCACAGTTAAAGTCTCTACAATATCCATAAATGACATACCAAAAGATTCAAGTTCTCCATAAATGGCAGACTCTATTCGGCTATTAACTAAAGCAACAAATTCTAAACCAGTTAAATTTCTAATACGTGCCTCATGTGAAAGTCTCTCTAAAATAGCAGAACTATTAGCCTTTAATACGCAATCATCTAAAAACTCAAAATCTTCAAAACTTCCTTCCATAGATATAATAACTCCCTCATACCCCTCATCAGATACAAGGAATTTATTTTTATCTTTTATCACAAAATATTTTATATTATTTTTATTTAAAAACACAAGTAAAGATAAAAGTTCATCTATATTCTTTACAGTAACATATAAATCTACTATTCCACCAACACTAAAACTAGTACATTCTTTAAACGGACGGTTTTTATTGTATGTAACCTTATTTTCTTGTAAAAAATCTTCAAGAGCCTGATAATTTTTTTGCATAATCGTTACTAACCTTTACTATATTACCAGCCCCCAAAGTAATTATTATATCTCCGTCTTTTTTTATTTTTTCTAATTCTGGTAATATATCTTCTATATTTTTTATATATTTTATATTATTATTTTTTACTATTTTGCATATAGTCTCACCGCTAATTCCAGCAATAGGACTTTCTCCTGCCGCATATATATCGGTAATTATCAAATTATCAGCATCTAAAAAAGCATTTTCAAAATCATTTAAAAGCAGCTGAGTTCTGCTGTATCTATGAGGCTGAAATATAGCTATAATACGTCTGTCTTTATAAGCATTTCTAAGCGAAGACAATGTAGCTTTTATTTCTGTAGGGTGATGTCCATAATCATCAAATAATGTTATCTCTTTATCATATAATTTATTTAATCTTCTGCCTACACCTTCAAAAGTTTTAAGTGCTTTTTTTATAGTATCAGTATCTATATCTAAATGATATGCTACAGCGATTGATGCTAAAGAATTAAGTACATTATGCTCGCCTATTAAAGGAAGTTCAAACTCGCCTAAAAACTTATTTTTATAATAAGCTTTAAAATATGTTTTAAACTCTTCTGTTTTTATAGAGCTTTTATCAACATAAAAATCATATTCATTAGAAAATCCGTAAGAATAATATTTTTTACTTACACTTTTAGCCAAATCTTTTACAACATCATTTTCAAAACAAAGAAAAGAACAGCCATAAAAAGGAACTTTATTAATAAAATCCAAAAAAGCAAGTCTTAATTTTTCAACATTGCCGTAATAATCTAAATGGTCATTATCTATATTTGTAACTACGCTAAATACAGGTGAAAGTCTTAAAAAGCTTCCGTCACTCTCATCTGCCTCACAAACCATATATTCACTATTCAAATTACAATAAGCATTGCTCTTAAGATTAAAATGATTTCCGCCTATTATACATATAGGGTTTAATTTAGCTTCTATCATTATTTGACTTATTAAAGAAGTGGTAGTAGTTTTACCATGAGAGCCTGATATTGCTATGCCTTGTTTTAAACGCATAATTTCAGCAAGCATCTCACCTCTTGGTATTACAATAATATTTTTCTTTTTAGCCGATATTATCTCTTCATTAGTTGGGCTTATTGCAGAAGAACTAACAACTGCTGTAACATCATCTTCTACATTGCTTTCTTTATGACCATAATAAACTTTTATGCCGCAGTCTTCAAGCGACTGAGTTTTTGGAGTTTTAGCTAAATCGCTTCCTGTAATAGTAAATTCATCTATAGAATTAAGAACCAATGCTATAGCACTCATTCCTATTCCGCCTATTCCTATAAAATGTATCTTCTCTTTCTTTTTTGTAAACATTTACACATATCCATAAAATTTTTTATCTTTATAAAACAAAACAAATAATTTTTAGTTAAAATTACATAAAAAATTGTAATTAATTAATATTAATTTTCTTTATAATATTTGTGGTAGAATACCCATTTACGAAATCTATTAATACGGTCTGTTTAGCATATTCTCTGCCAACAACCTCTTCTATTTTATAATCTCCGCCCTTTACCAAAATATCAGGTTTTATAAATTTAATTAATTCTAAAGGGGTGTCTTCATCAAAAATAACAACATAATCAATACATTCTAAAGCAGATAATACTATAGCTCTATCAGTTTCATTATTTATTGGTCTGCTAGCACCTTTTAACCTTCTCACAGAGTCATCACTATTTAAGCCAAGTATAAGTATATCTCCAAGCTCTTTTGCCTTTTGTAAATACTCTACATGTCCCCTATGAATAATATCAAAACAGCCGTTAGTAAATACTATCTTTTTTCCTTCTCTAGCATTCAATATATTTTTTAATTCTTCTAAATTATTAAGTATCTTTTTCATAATCAACAAAGCATAAACAAAACTATTTTGAAATTTTGATATTAATTATATCATAAAATCAATTAATAACAATCAAAATTGAGCAATAATTTAAATTAATTATATTTTTTTAATTATTAGCTCTTTTTTTTGGAAGCAAAAAATACTATAAAACCAAATAACAAATATAAAGCAGAAGTAATTATTGCTGTAATTAAATTATCCATAGTAGAACCAATAGCTAAAACAGTATTTAAAATAGGAACAACCAAAAGCCCAGTAACAGACATCAATGAAAAGCCTAAAGAAAACTCACTTAAAGCAGGACTTTTATAATCAGGGTCGCATATTTTAAGAAGCGTCATACCAGTGATAAGCACCCCTGTTAAAGTGCCCCAAGAGATTATAGCCCTCTCAAAAGTATAATCATCTTTAAATAATATTTTAGTAAAATAAAACACTATTAAATATGTAAATACAAATCCAAGCACGCACATAACAATTATTGGAGCCATATAAGTCATAACAGCCTTTATAGGCAAGCTTGTTATAGCAGATACTATAGCAAAGTCGCTTAAAGTACCCATTATTTTAGCCTTTACTTTAGAATCCACACACCAAGATAATTTTAGTTTTTTTATAGCGAAGTTTAATGCAAACATTATTATCATAGCATAAGTCCAAACAGGCAAAACATTAAGCCCCTGTATACCTACTTTTTTTATAAATCCTAATACAATATAAGCAACAGCACATACACTAAATATAATAGCAAGGTGAAAAGTTATAGTCTCTATTGAACTGCTGAAAAAAGTCTCTCTTCCCAAACTAGCCTGCTTAGATATATCATTATTATACCCAACCTTTGTAGGATCTTCACTTGATATTTTTTTTACTATATTAGTTTTATTTTTTCTTATAGCAATATTAATAAAGACTATACCAAAAAGTATGCCGCCAATAAGCCCAATAGTAGCAGTAGTTAAAGCAACACCCTGAGCAGTTTCTTGTATTATTATAGGAAGCCCAAAGCCTTCAAGTAATTTGCCAGTGGAAGCTGCAAGCCCATGACCTCCTGCAAACCCTGCAGAAAGTTCATAACCGAATGTTCTATACATTGGCATATTTGGAGATATTTTTGTAAATAGTATATTTGTAGCATAGCCTATAGCAGATTGAGCCATACTTGCACATTGAAATATAGCAAATAACATTAAAACTTTAGCAGGATAAAGTGATTTTATAGTTTTGTTTTCATTTAAAAACATACCCAAAGGAATGGCCGCGAATATCGGCACAGATAAAATACCAGGTAAAAGAGAATAAAACTTAATATATTCAACTGATATAGAATAATTAGTAAATCTTCCTAAAATTTCTGGAGATATAATTAACCCTATAAATCCTCCTATTACAGAGGCAGGCAAATATAATTCTTGAAAAAGTTTTACCTTTGCCCTTAAAAAAGTACCTATTAATAATAATATAGACAAGAGTCCCAATGCTTGAAGTAATTGAGTTAATAATTGCGAAGTCATTTTTTTTCCTGATATAATTTTTTATTTAATTTATTGCTTTTAGTTTTTATAATTTCTCTCTCTTCTATTTTTATGTGGTCGCCATAAAACTTTGGAGGTCTATTAAAAAGAATATCGGCAAACATAAGTAATCTTGCACCAACTTCTCTTGGAAATTGTCTTATTCTATATAGTTTTCTTACATTATCAGCACTATAGGCTATAGCATTAATCTTTTTTTCTCTAGCAATAAAAACTGCCCTCTCATTGTGAAACGGCTGAGAGACTATAGTAAAATTAGTTAAATCAAAAACCCTATTTGCTCTTAATATAGAATCCCTTGTTCTAAAACCAGCAAAATCTAAAAATATATGTCTTTTATCAACCCCAAGCTTTATTAAATCTAAACGCATCTGCCTAGGTTCATTGTAAGACCTATGCCTATTATCGCCGCTTACTAGTATATATTTTACTTTGCCATTAGTATAAAGTTCATAAGCTGCATCCATTCTAAACTTAAAATACATATTTATTCTTCCGTCAGACAAATATTTACTTGTTCCTAATACCAAAGCAACATCATTATATGGAATCTCTTCTATAGAATCATAGATATATTTCTTTGAATAACTAGATACACTAAAATATGATATTAATGCTATAAAAACAAAAATAATAACAAACTCTAAAATAAATTGATAAAAAGAGTAAATAGCTAGTAAAATATAATTAATTATTTTTAAAAATATATTATCATAATTTTTACTAATATAATTAAACTCATAGGCTATTAATTTTATTTTTTTTGTATATTTATTTTTTAATCTGCTAAACACCATGCTAAACAATACAAGTTATTATTTTTTAATATTATCGTAAAAAATATAGGGAACTTTCCTTATAAATAATTCGTCTAATATTACATAATAAAACTCATTAGGATTGTTTATGTTAAAAGCAATATATATATCTATAATATCATTATTTTTACTCTCTTGCAGAGGAGTACCATATCATCATATTGGTCGTTTTGACGGACATGGTCCTATGCCAGGAGGCCCAGTATTCTTCGATCATTTCTTTGGAGTACATGGAATACTTAATATTATAATTAAAATTCTTATAATTGTTGTTTTAGTTTTAGCTATAAAATATATATACGACAAAAATAAAAACAATAAAAAAGAATAGTTACAAAAATATTTTATCTATTATCCGGGTCAAATCTCTGTAGAAGCCTTATTAAAAAGTATGCTGCCAAAAACATTACAGCACATAAAGCCCACTCAATGCCTTTTGGCACACCAGGGAAAACCTGTATAATAGAACCTAATACAAAACCAGATATTATTAAATAAGATGATTTTACATAATGCTCCATCCAATATTCAAGCAGTTTTGTAGTAAGCACAACCCCTAAAATACAACCTATAGCTAATGGAATTAAATATGGAAAATATAAATTATGAACGGCATCAATAGTCTCTTTATATATTCCCAAAAGCAAAAACATATATGACACGCTTATACCAGGAAGTATCATTGCAATTGCCACAATTAAACCAGCAACTACAAGTATAAAATACATAAATGTTTCACTTCTATTGCCGTTTCCGCTAAAAAAGCCTTCTGGTATCATTGATATTAAATACACTATAGCAGCACCTAATAAAATATATACAATACTTAAAAAATCAAATTTATAGGATTTGGTTTTATTGTATACAGTATTAAATCCTCCAAGTGCTGCCCCCATAAAAAAGAAAGAAGATACCGTATAATATTTTTCTATTAAGTTTGATAAAGGCTTTGAAATTATCACCATACCTAAAACAGAACCTACACAAAAAAATATTAAAAACAAAAAGTTTAGTTTATTTTTTGAAATATAGTTTTCATTTTTTGAGAAAGTTAGTATACCGCTTAAAGAAGCTATTAATTTATCGTATATTCCAAGTATCATAGCCATAGTGCCGCCGCTGAAACCCGGTACAAGCATTGAAGCTCCTATTATAAAGCCTTTAATAATTGTGTATATATAATTGCCTATAATTTTCATTATTTTTAATAAACCTCTCATCAATTTCTAACTACATAGTTTTTATACTTTATTTTGGAAAGTGATAATATATTAACAAACAATTTTAATCAAGTATTTTTTTACATTTTATTTACATTTTTTACAATAAAAACATATATCTTTTTATTGTTCTTTATAATATATAATATTACTATTTTTTACATAATATGTGTTAAAATAATAATTAATTATTTTACTTGAATATTTTTTTATATATAAATATAATTATTATAATTTTTATATATAAAAAAATGAAAAAGTTTATATTATTTATAATAAATAAACCTACTACAGTATCTGTTACTTTAGTTTCTATATTTATAATAGGATTTGTAAGTATATCTAAATTAAAAGTAGATTATTTACCAAATATGGAGATTCCTATTATAAGCGTAAAAACAGTATACGAAAACTCTGCTCCGGAAGAAGTTGAAAAAAACGTTACAAGAATAATAGAAAGTGCAATATCTTCAGTAAATAATGTAAAAAACATAAAATCAAAATCAAAAGAATCAGAATCAAATGTAGAAATAGAGTTTAATTGGGGAACTGATTTACAAACTGCAGCAGATGACATCAGAGAAGCAATAGATATGATAAGAAGCGAGCTTCCTGATGATGTTGATAATCCAAATATTTCAAAGTTTTCAAGCGATGCTAGTCCTATAATGGAGATAGCATTTTTTGGTATTGATAATTTAAGTGCATTATATGATTTAATAGACAGTAGAATACTAACCTCATTAGAGCAAATTGAAGGAGTAGCACAAACAGAGATAAGAGGCGGACTTAAAAAAACTATTTATGTGGATATAAATCTAAATAGATTAAATGCCTATTTTATAAATATTAATGATATAGTAAAAACTCTTTCTATAGAAAATCAAAATATAGTTGGAGGTCAAACATATGAAGGCGTTTATAAATATGGAATAAGAACTAAAGGAGAGTTTAAAAATATAAATGATATAGAAAATGTAGTAGTAGCTTTAAAAAATAATATATTTCCTGTAAAAATAAGAGATATAGCAAATGTGTATGAATATTATGATGATGAAGCAGAGATAGTAAGGATTAATGGTCAAAAAGCAGTAAGTGTAGCTATAACCAAAGAATCTGGTGCTAATATAATACAAATATCAAGAGATGTAAATAAAAGATTAGAAACAATGGATTTGCCTTATGGAGTATATTATAAAGTATTATTCAATAGCTCTGATACAATCAATAACTCAATAAAAAATGTAATAAGTACAATATGGCAAGGGGCTTTATTTGCAATAATAATTCTTATGATATATTTATGGGATATAAAAAGCGTTATTATAATATCAATATCAATACCAATATCCGTAATAACAACATTTATATTAATGTATTTTTTGGATATATCAATAAATATTATATCTCTTTCAGGTTTAGTTCTTGGTGTTGGAATGATGCTTGATAACTCTATAGTAGTGCTTGAAAACATTTTTATACATAATAAAGATTCTAATAATATAATAGATAATATAAAAGCCTCTGTAAATGGTGCTAGCGAAGTTTCTATAGCAATAACAGCATCAACTCTAACAAGCGTATCAGTTTTTTTGCCGTTTCTATTTGTAAAAGGGCAAGTGGAGCAAATGTTTAGCGATTTATGTTTAACAGTATCAATATCTCTATTAACTTCTCTTTTTGTTGCTATTACAATAGTTCCTTTGCTTGCTTCTAGAATTAAAAACAATAATTTTAAGTTTACAAAATTAGAGTCATTTTTTCAAAATAATATTCACAGCAAAACAGAAAAGTTTTATTTAACACTATTATCATTAGTGATGAAAAACAAAAGAAAATCATTTTTAATAATATTTTCAGTATTATTTTCTTTGCTAATATTAATGCTTATAAAAATACCCAAAGAAGGATACCCTGTGTCTGATGCAGGCACTATAATATCAAGACTAAGAATGCCTGTTGGTACAAGAGTGCAATTTACAGATTTGTTTATTGACAGAATGGAAGATGATATAGAAAACAGTGTTGGAGAGAATATAGATTATTATGAAACAAGAGTAAGAACAGGAAGGAATGAACATCATGGAGAGGTGAGAGTAAAATTAATAGACAGAGAAAAAGGAAGAGATAAAGATATTAACTATTATATAGAAGAGATAAGAAATAAAGTAAATGGATACCCAGGAAGAATAGAATTAAACTCAGAAAATGTGGCAATGGGAAAACCTAAAGATTATAGCTCTATTATAATAGAATTAGTCGGAGATAATTTAGATATTGGTTATGATGTGGCAAGCAATGTTATTAATGCAGTTTCTAAAGTAGAAGGAATAAGAAATGTGCTTATAAAAGAAGATGACTCTAATCATGAAATATTATTTACTATAAATAGAGATTTAATATCAAAAATAGGAATTAGCTTAGATACTATAGGAAGCATAATTCGTACTTCTTTTAGCGGAACTGTTGCAAGTACTATGACATTAGAAAACTCTTTATATATAGATTCTGATATAGTAGTAAGGCTTGAAGACAGTACAAGAGAAAATATAGACGGTGTATACAAATTAATGATACCAACAGGAGCAAACATTATACCAATATCTTCTGTGGTAAAAATATCTAAATCAACAGGTCCTACAGAAATAAATAGAAAAAATGATAATAGAATAATAGAAATAACAGCAAGTTCATATGGAAGGGCTGTAAACGAGATAATAGCAGATATAAAAAAAGAATTAAATAATATATATATACCAAGTGGATTTTTAATAAATTTTTCAGGCGATTATGAGGATATGCAGGAATCTTTTCAGCAATTATTAGTGTCATTAATAATGGCTATAGTATTTGTTTATGCGATAATAGCAGGTCAATTTGAATCATACATAACGCCTTTTGTAATATCATTATCTGTGCCTTTTGCTTTGTTTGGAGCATTAATATTTCTTTATATTGGCGGTGAAACTTTAAACGTATATAGTGCAATAGGTATTATAATGCTTGTTGGTATAGTTGTAAACAATGGAATAGTTTTAATAGATTATATGAATAAAGTTGTACTAGAAGAAAATATTTCTTGGAATGAATCAGCTTTGAGAGCTTGTAAGAGAAGATTAAAACCTGTGCTTATGACTTCTTTAACTACTATTTTGGGTATGCTTCCTATGATGTTAAAAGTAGGAAACGGCACAGAGATGTATAAACCATTGGCTACTGCTGTTTGCGGAGGACTTTTATTTTCTACAGTATTTACTCTTATAATAATACCTGCAGTATATTCTAGTTTTAGAAATAGATTTGACATAAAAAGAAATTATGAATAAAAAGTGTTTATAAATATTAGTTATTTATAAACACTTTTATATATTATTATTTCCAATAACCTATATGAGGTTCAATAATTTCATCAGTTAATTCTTCAAATGGACCTAAAATTTTTATATCTTTTTGTCCTGCTTTTATAATTTCTCTTGAAGGTAAATCAAAAGTAGGATTTTGTTCATTATCACCTGTTAATTTTAATAATGTCTTCTCTTCTAATCCATATACAACAGTTCCAACATTTCCCCAATATATTGCTCCGCAGCACATAGCACAAGGTTCAAAAGTTGTATACAATATACAATCCCATAAGAATTTTCTATCATATAATTTACTAGCAGCTCTCATTATAGCCGTTTCAGCATGTCCTGTGCAATCATGTTCTGTTATTTCTATATTTTGCTGCCTTAATATTATATTTCCATCTTTATCAACCATAACAGCCCCAAAAGGTGTATTGCCAGCCTCTTTTGCTAATATAGATTCTTTTATTGCTTCTCTCAAATAATAAATATGTTTTTCTCTCTCTATTTTATCCATTATTGTTTTCCTTTATTTTTTATTTATGGTTTCCAGTATATAAATCCATACCAAGAAATTGCTATCCCTATTATCATCAATGCATTTCCAACATTTGCTATAAAGTTATCTAATGATAAACAAGAAACAAATGAACCTATTCCTAATAATATTATACCTATAATAGCAAGTATTTTATGTATTAATTTTACTTCTCTAATCGCCATAATTTACTCCTTTTTCATTTTTAGAGCTATACTATTAAATATAAAATATATTAAAGCTCCCATAACTATACCATTTAAAGGTTGGAATCCCCATTTTATTAGGAATGTTAATACAGTAGCTATTATCCAAGATATTACAGCACTCCATCTAATCTGTTTAGCATCAGCTTCACTTAATTTTGGATATTTAGCCTTATTGAAATAATAAAAGTCAACAAATATTATTCCAGGCAAAGCTGGTATAATTATACTTAATACATTTAAGAAAACAAAAAATACATCTATTCTATTAGGTCTTAATAAAGTCATAACCATAGCAAATAATATCATACCATAAAATATTATTTTTCTATCCACATTTCTAAATACATTTGATAAAGCCAAAGCATTAGAATATAAATTAGTACCATTAGTAGTAAATATGTTTGTAGTCAATAAAATTATACCAGGTATTACCAATCCCATAGATATCAATAAAGCAGGTAAATCAGCCTGACCTGTAGCAGCAGCAGCTATCGCTCCGCATCCTATTAATAAACTGTTTCCTATTATTAAACTAAATACAGCACTTATCACAGCATGTTTTAAACTTTTAGCATATCTCATTATATCAGCAACAGCAGTGGAAACAGAAAATATCCAAGTACCTATTACTATCATAAGACCATCAGATAATGTACCTGGATTTTTAGGAACTACATTTATTATATAATCCATACCGCCATCAGCCTCCATAGTAGCTCTCATAGCAGCTGCTATACATAAAAATATTATAGCAGGTATTGATACTAATCCTAAAGTATTTAAAGCTTCAAATCCTATTAATGCTATTATTCCCATAACCATTGCACTTAAAGCCATAGCCACCAATTCACCAGTACTTCCTAACTTAAATATTTGAGCTATCATACTTCCATATACAGCTGATTGAACTATATACCAACCCAAATTTACTATAGGACTAAATAAAGATACTATTCTTGAACCTTGATTGCCAAAACTATATCTTGTTATTAGAGCAAAAGTTAAACCTGTTTTACTAGCTATATAACTCATTCCTATAGCAATAAGGCTTAAAAATATGTTTCCTAATATCATAACTATTACTATCTCTTTCATAGTTAAAATATTAGTAAGTCCCCCACCAGCTATCATACTTGTTACAACAAATACGTACCCCGTCCATACCATCATAATGCTTATTACACTCTTTTTCTGATTTTCTGGAACGGCCTCTCTTTCAAAATCATTGTTATTATCCATAAAAAACCCTTATTATTATAATATGCAATATAATATATAAATATAATTTCATACTTCAATATTGTAGCTAATTTTTTTTAGTTTTTAATAATTAAAATTTCAATTATTTAAGTTGTAGTTAACATACTTGATAAATTTACAAATAAAACTTTCGATAATTATTAAACTACTATATTATTGAAAGGGTTTGTTTATGGAAAATCAATTAAAAAGAATAGAGGCTAATGAGTTAGAAAATCTATTAGAAGAGTTTGCTGATTATTTACAAACTTTAAATTATGCCGCTCATACAATCAATAGTTATACTAAAGACTTAAAAGAATATATAAAATTCTTAGAAGATAATAATATAGACTTTAACGATGCTACTCACTACACTATAAGAGATTATTTTGCATCATTAAAAAATAAAAAATTAAAAAATGCAACAACTTCAAGACATCTCTCTTCTATAAAAAAGTTCTATAAATATTTAATAATAAACGGTTACTCAGATAAAACTAGAATAATAAACATGAAAAGCCCTAAAAGAGAAGAGCATATAGCTAAGTTTTTATCGCTCAATGATATAGATAAAATACTAGAAATAGATGATGAAAATGATTTTACTATTATAAGAGATAAAATGATGGCTATATTTATGTATGCTATAGGTTTAAGAGCTTCAGAATTAATATCTATTAAGCTTAACATGATGCATAAAGGCTCTACTACTTTAAGAATACTTGGTAAAGGTTCAAAGGTAAGAGAGATACCATTAATACCTATAATATATGATAATTGGGATTTGTATATGCAAAAAAGAGCAATTATACAAAGAGAATATGGCTCTAACAATAATTATTTGTTTGTAAACAGATTTGGAAAACCTATAAGTGATAGAAGTGTTAGAAACTCAATGAAAAGACTTATGAGAATGGCTAATATAAGTGTAGATTTTTCTCCGCACACTTTAAGACATACATTTGCCACACATCTTTTAAATAATGATGCCGAAATTAGAGGTGTTCAAGAATTATTAGGTCATGAAAGCATATCAACAACTCAAAGATATACTCATGTTACAAATGATAGGCTTTTTGAAGTATACAATAGAGCACATCCGCATTCAAAATAAAATATACAAATAGAAAATTACTTGATTTTTTGGAATCTTTTTTATATAATTAACATATTAAAGTTAATTAATAAAAAATCTTTGAGGATAAATAAATGTCATCTAATAAAAAAATAGTAATCAAAAAAAAGAGTCCTGTAGTTAAAACTTTGCAATGGCTTGGAGTATCTGCTGTATCCATTTTACTTATAGTATATTTTTTGGTAATAGATACTAGAGGAAGTCAGAAAACGCCTACTATAGGTTCTGTTAATGGTACTCCTATATACTATACTTCTACAAGTCCTTATGGTAAAGCTTTTAGAGAGATAGAAAATTATTATCAGCAATTTGGAATACCAATGAATGCTGATATATATGCCAATATAGAAGATTTAGCTTTTAGAAGAGCTGTTACTACTATACTTTTAGATGATTTAGCAGCAAAAAATATCACTGTAAGCGACAAACTAATACTTCAATATATGCAAAGCCAATTTATAGACAGCAATGGTAATTATAATAAAATGGCTTATGATGCTTTTATTAAAAATACTCCTCAATCAGAAAAAATTAGAATAGAAAAAGATTTAAAAGAAACTGTTATGGCTCAAACTATAGCTTTAGAGTTATTTAATAGTGTAAAAATTAATTCTTTAGAGTTAGAAAGAGATTATATAAAAAATTATACCAAAAGAGATATAGAAATGCTTTATATAGATGCTTCAGATATAGTAAGAAATGCTGATATACTTAAAACAGATATAGACAAATATTTTAATGATAATAAAACTAATTTTGTACAGGCTGACATATCTTGGATACTTCTTGCTAATGCTAAAGATGCTGAAAATGTATATAAAACATTAAAAAATGATATCACTTTATTTGATAAAACTGTAGCAGAAAAAAGTATTTATACAAATGACTATCATTTAGGATATGTTACAAGAATGGAAATAGATAAAAACATAGCTGACAGAGTATTTACAAACACACAAATTACTACTAATACCCTACTCTCTCCTATCAATGTTAATGGGGTTTACTATGTTGTATTAGTTAATGATATAAGACTTCCAGAAAAATACACAGATGTTAATTCTGGAGTTTTAAGAGACAGTTATTTAAATGATAATCTTAAAGTATTAGTTGAAGCAGAAAAATCTAAACAAGTAGAAGTATTGAAAAATGCTGTTGCAAATAACAATAATTTTGCAGCTTTAAATAACAATAATAATATTAAATACTACAAATCTTCAGCACCATTTTATTATTCTCAAGGTTTTATAAATTCTACTGATAAAAATGTTATACCAGATTCATCTAGCCCTATATTTAACAGCACTGTATTTTCTTTGAATGTAGGAGATAAAAGTGAGGTTATCAAATTAAACAATGGTGTTGCTGTTATAAAGGTTTTATCAGAAGAGAAAGCTGATATAAACAGATTAGCATCATTAGATACAGCTCAAAAAAATGCTGCAAGAAAAGAATTATTAAATGCATCTGTTGCTAATATCTCTATAGAATGGGAAAATAGAAGTATGGAAGATGCTAAAATAAAAAGACATAAAGTAAGATAAAATTATAGGGGTATTTATGTTTGATAATAACGTACATTATATAAGAAAAGAATTAGAATCTATATACAATGTTGTAGTAGAGCATTTAGGCAAAGAGTTATTAAGCAAAGAGATAAAAAAGCTTGAATATGAGCCTAAATTAGACAGAATAAATATCAATGATTTTATTTTTATAAGACTTACATTTGAAAACAAAGAAGACCATAAAGAATTATTTTATGAGATATATATAGAAGATGAAAACGGTAATGCCTTAGAAAACTCAATGATAAATGTAGAGCGTCCGTTCTCTAAACTTGTAGATAAAATAGATTATCTTATAAAACTAGATTATTGATTATTTTTTAATTATATTTGTATCAATAGTAGATTGTTAACATTTTATAACTGTAAATTTTATACTATTATTTTTTTAATAAACTTTATTAATTAGCAATTCAAATACCTAAATATAACAAATATTTTATAAAATAGATTCTATTTTTTTAATAAACATATATTAAATTAATTACTATTAATCAATAATAAAAGATATATAATATTTTTAATTATAATAAATATTATCTTAAAGATTTATTATTTTAATAGTATATTGATATTTTATTTAAATGATTTATTATTGATATGAAATTTATTTTAGGATTTTTTTAATGAATAATACACTAACATTATTAAAAGATTTAACTAATGCATTCGGACCATCAGGTTTTGAAGATGATGTAATAAATATTATAAAGGAAAAAGCAAATTTTATAGACAGTGAAAGAGACTCTATTAATAATTTGTATTTAGGTTTAGAAAAAATAGATAAAAATAAACCAATAGTAGCCTTAGACTGCCATATAGATGAAATTGGTTTTATGGTAGAGCATATAAATGAAAATGGTACATTATCTTTTATACCTCTTGGAGGTTGGCATATACCAAACATTGTATCAAATTCTGTGGTGATAAAATCATCAAATAGAGAATATGTTAAAGGTGTTATAGGTTCAAAGCCGCCTCATTTTATGACTGATGAAGATAGAAAAAAATTACCTACATTAAAAGATATGTATATTGATGTTGGTACTAGAAGCAAAAAAGAGACTGAGGATATATTTGGAATATGCATAGGCGACCCTGTTGTGCCTGATGTTGATTTTAGATATGACGAGAGAACTAAAAGTTTTTGTGCTAAGGCTATAGATAATAGAGTTGGTGCTGTGTGCGTAATAGAGACTCTAAAGGCATTAAAAGATGAAAAATTAAATGTTAATTTAGTTGGTATTATGACATCGCAAGAAGAGGTTGGAGCAAGAGGAGCTTCTGTTGCTGCTAATAAAGTAAAGCCTGATTTAGTTATAGTTTTTGAGGGTTCTCCTGCTGATGATACTTTTTATTATGGAGATAGAGCACATGGAGCTATTGGAAGAGGCTCTCAGCTTAGAGTAATAGACGGAGGAATGATTACAAACCCTAGATTAAATAAATATACTATAAATATAGCTAAAGAAAATAATATTGCCCATCAAGTAATAGTACGTGAAAAAGGCTCTACCAATGGTGCCATATATCATAAAACTAATTTAGGAAGCCCTAGCGTTGTTTTAGGTGTTGCCACAAGATATGCTCATAGTCATTATTGTTATGCTTCTTATGATGATGTAGTTGCTTCTATAGAAATAGCTAAAGCATTAATAAAAACTTTAGACAGAAACAAAATAAAAGAGTTTTAATTTTTTATAGACAATTTATAAAAGGTATTAAATTTTTTATATAAATTTAATACCTTTTTTATCTGCTAACATTTATACTTTTGTTATTTACTTTCTTACAACTTCTGCAAACTTTGAAATATTAAATACCCTTGTTGTTTTACTTTTTTCAAGTGACGCTCTAACTATAAGAAGCTTATGATTAAGCAAGCTATCATAAACATAATCGCTGTCTAACACAATAGAAGAAAGTTTATCTTCCGTAGCATTGCAATCCAAATTATCAGGCAAATCATCATCAAACCTAAAAAAAGCCTTATGAGAAGGAAACACAAAGTCTTTACTATTCCAATTAATTATAATAGTTTTATTTTTACTCTCTTTATTAATATTTACTATTAGATGAGTATCCTCACTCCAAGATGATAGTTTATAAGCAAGAAGCCTATAGCTAATATTTTTATCATCTTCTACAACTTCCCATTCATCTGGTTTTATCTCATAGATTTCAGGATTCATTATATCTTTATCGTCCATAAATATCTCTCTCCCAATAAACAAAGTCTACTATATTTTTAATCTAAAGTAAATACACTTAAAAATATTTTTCTTATTTTATCTTTATTGTCATAACCATAATAAACGCAATATATTTTGTTATTATCATTATCACACCAAGGATAACCGCAATCAGTACTTTTCATTTTATCTTCTATAATTATCTCTTTTTTTTGTATATCATAATCAGAGTAATTTTTTAAATCATTCAAGTCATTTACTAAAATTGCTCTAACCCCATAAGGCTTTAATCTGTAACCATAACTTAATAAAACTCTACTCTCATCAATCTTTAAAGGATTTAGAGGATAGCCTTTAATATTCGTAAAACAAAGCTTAGTAAAACTCTTTCCATTGTCTAGAGAATAACTTAAAGAAGTAAAAGCATATTCATCATTAACATGCGTCCTTATAAATGCCCATAATACATTATTACAATATATAAGCGAAGGCTCAACATATTCTAATTTGCTTTTTTTATTATCAATTTTTCTGTATTCAGTTTCGCACAAAAAACTCTTTATATCCCAATTAATCAAATCTTTAGTATATATAACATAACATTGATACTTAGAATTATTTTTATTTATATATTTTTTAAAGGCATATATAGGCATAAGTATTTCATTATTTACTTTTACCATGCTTCCTCTCGCCGCAAAGTTCTTCATTCCATTTTTTAATACAATAGTATTATATTTCGAAAAAGTTTTTCCATTATCATAACTAATACAGTATCCTATACCGCTTAATAATGCTATTGTGTTATTATATTCCAAAAAAGTATTTTCTTTTAATAAATCAATTTCACTTTGCGGGTGAAAAGTATATCTAAAATAGTAGGCAATTATAGTTTTATCATCAACTCTAAAAAGCTGTACATCTTGTTTTGCAGCATCATCTTCTTTAGCTATTTCAGTAGTATTAATTATTTTGTTTTTGTAATATGTTAAAACAATAGCTTTACTTAAAGAATGCAGATGAGAATAATTTTTTTTGTTTTTTGGAGCAAGCCTAAAACTTACTAAATATTTATCTTTTTCTAATTTCACTATAGAAGGAAATGCAGGATATTCATTTTTATTGCAATATAAAATTTGTTTATTCATAATTAATTTTAAATATGAGTTTTTATAATTTTTAATAAATATTTTTATATAATAATTTTCGGCATAAAAAAGCCCGCACACATGAAAATATGCATACAGGCTTTTTATTATTTAATATAAAATTAGAATCTCAAAGTAATACCTATACGAGGAAGTATTAAGGCTCTTATATTAGAAAATACTTTATACCCTAAAAAACCAGAGAATTGAGGAACATCAAATATAGGAGAAGCCCAAGGAGCAACATAGTAACCAAAATCAAATAAAGAAATATCTATACCAACCTGTACAGGCCAATTAGCACCAGTTTTAGGGAATAATTGTATTCTCCAACCCAATTCAAGAGACAAATAAAAACCTCCATGAGAATATAAACTAGTAATACCATTAGCCTCTATATTTGGACCATAACCATTAGCCCTTAAAGCAGTTCCGCCAATTCTTGGAGATAAGAAAAAGCCAAAAGGAGCATTTTTCCAAAAGAAAAACTTAACATTCAAAGACCAAGGAATAGTACTGAAAGTTATTTTATCTTCTCCAGCTTTAATCTCTCCAACAGAAAAACCAATATCAAGACCAACTGTCATAAAATTAACAGGTGCAAAATCATAACTGAAACCCAAACCAAAAGCATAATTTTTTGAATTTAAATTTCTTCCAGTAGTATCTCCTCCACTCTGTATAACTAAGTTAGCTATATCTAAAACACCTATAAGATTATCAAAAATTCCTGCATATAATGTAGGACCAAAGTTAATACCAAATAAACTTCTGCCATGCATATAATCTAAAAATGCATTTCCTGTTTTCTCTCCAATGTTTTGTGCAAATAAACCTCCGCTTAATGATGCAATCATCATTAAAGCTATAATCAGCTTTTTCATAAAATAACTCCAAAAAGTATTTTTGATAATGTTAACATAAGTAAACAAAAAGTCAATTAATTTTACAATAAATAGGTTTTAATTATTGATATTTTTTATTATATATATAAGTTTTAATTTTTATTAAAAAGTTTTATATGTATAAAAAAACTAGAAATAAAAAACATAATATATTCCATAATGTTTTATTTTTCTTAATTTCATAAAAATCATATTGATAAAAATAATTCTTTATTTACAATTATTACTATATATAGGTTTTACTTATATATAATATCTAAAAAAAATGGAGGTGATTTCATGGACGTTTCTGCTTACAATTCTTATTCTACAGCTGCATTAAAACAAGATGTTTCTTTAAGCATGATAAGAAAATCTACAGATATGCAAGCTCAAGCTATAGACAAAATTATGTCTAGTGCAATTCAGCCTCAAGCTATATCAGAGCCTATGAGACCTGGTGTGGGCGAAAGATTGAATATATATGCTTAATAAAAAAGCAAAAATAAAGGGGTACTATTATTTTAGTAGCCCTTTGTTTTTTTAAATTAAATATTTACAGCGTAAGAAAGTACTCCATTAACTATCTCCTCTCTCACCTTTCCGCTTTCAACTAATTTTTTTAATAACTTGCCTACCCTTTTTTCATCTTCATTAAAACTAATAGCTATCATATGAACAGTATCAGGCTGCCTCATTAAAAAGTTTACTATATCTTCTTCAGTAATTTTTTTAGTGTTTCCTTTTGCTTTATCTGATACAATTGGTATATCTATTTCAATACTAGAATGAGCATTAAAATATTTTTTTACTTTTTCCATCTCTTCATCACTTAATGCCTTAGCCTTTTCATTAGCCGTTCTTCTAGTTGCCGTAACAAGCTGAACTTTATCAGGTTTTATTTTATTTACTATTTTTATTATATCATCAAGCTCTTCTTCGCTGTCATTAATTCCTTTAAGTAAAAATACCTCAAGCCAATACTCACCCTCAAAAACTCTTCTAAACTCTATAAGTCCATTAACCATTTTATCAAAATCAATTTCTTTATTTGGCTGGTCTATTAGCTTAAAAGTATCCATATTGCCAGCATCAAGAGAAGGTATAATTAAATCAGCCATAAGCAAATTAGAACGCATCTCTTGTTTATAAAGCAAAGAACCATTTGTTATAATACACACAGGAATATCTGTTATTTGTTTGATTTCATAAATTAACTTTTTTAAATCTTTATATAAAGTAGGCTCTCCAGAACCAGCAAATGTTATATAGTCAATGTTTTTATTATTAAGCAAAGCCTCTTTTAATTCGTATATTATCTCATCAACAGAGTAATAATTAGCAAGACTAGTTTTAGTATTTTCTTCAGAACCCAACTGACAATATATACAATTATAAGAGCAGGTTTTATGAGGTATAACATCTATACCCAAAGAATTGCCAAGCCTTTTTGAAACCACTGGTCCAAATACTCTTTTTGTTTTTAATTTTGATTTAGTTTTATTTTGATTAAGAAGCAAAGGCTCTTTAGTTTCTTTTTTAGCGTTGTCGTATCTCTCTTCATTTGCCTTATAGAATGCATTTGTAACCTTATCAAGAAGCTCCCCGTCTAAACTAAATACTGATAATGCAAATATTTCGGGCTCTTCATAATGAGTTTCTTTATTGTTTTTATATTCTTTTTTTATAATCTTTTCTATAGCTTTTACTTTTTCTTTTATTTCATCTTCTTCAAGCATATCAGTTTTATTTAATACTATTATAGATTTTTTCTTTATTAATTCTTTACTGTATTGTTTTAATTCGTTTCTAAGTTTTTTATAAGTATCAACAACATCTTCATCAGTTAAATCTATAACAAAGCATAATGCTCCCGTTCTTTCAATATGTCTTAAAAAAGTAAGTCCAAGCCCAGCACCTTCACTAGCTCCTTCTATAATACCAGGAATATCTGCAATAACAAAACTTCTTTCATAGTCTAAATAACAAACACCCAAATTTGGAGTAAGTGTAGTAAACGGATATGATGCTATTTTTGGATTTGCTCTTGTAAGTCTTGCAAGTAAGCTTGATTTACCAGCATTGGGCATGCCTACAAGACCAATATCGGCTATAAGTTTTACTTCTAATCTTATATTAAGTTTTTCGCCGTCTAAACCATGCTGAGCATAGTCTGGTGCTTGATTGGTGGCAGTGGCATAAAACTTATTGCCTTTGCCTCCTTTGCCGCCTCTTGCAACAGTAAAGCTTTGTCCGTCTTCAAGTAAATCGGCTAATATATTATTTGTATCATCATCATAAACAACTGTGCCTATAGGAACTCTTATAACAACATCATCGCCTTTTTTTCCGTCGCTTAGCCTTGCTCTTCCAGGCTCTCCGTCCCTTGCTCTAAATCTTTTTCTGCTTTTTATCTTTCCAAAACTATTTATCCTCGCATCAACTCTTACTATTACATCGCCGCCTTCTCCGCCGTTTCCGCCGTCTGGACCGCCCATAGGTACATGTGCTTCTCGTCTGAAACTCACACACCCAGCTCCGCCATGTCCTGCTTCTATTTCAAAATTTACTACATCTATAAATTGTTCCATTTTATCCTTACCTAATATATATATACTATTTTTAAAAAATTATGAATTATTATATTATAAAATTCCTTTTTAGCAATCCTATAATAAAAAATATATATTTTATTGTTGACTACTTTTTTATTCATTGTATCATAAACCTACTATGATAAATAAAATATTATTAGATTGCGAAAAAGTTTTACAATATAGTTTCAAAAATAAAAATTATCTCTTAGAAGCAATAACACACAGAACTTTTGCAAATGAAAATGGAAACATGAAATATAATCAGCGTCTTGAGTTTTTGGGTGATTCCGTGCTTTCTCTTATAATATCAGAACATATTTATAAAGAATATAATAATGTAAAAGAAGGTAAACTATCAAAAATAAAAGCTTATTTAGTTTCTCAAAATACTTTAGCTAATATATCAAGAAAACTAAAGCTTGGAGATTTTCTTTTGCTTGGCAAAGGTGAAGAAGCCTCAGGCGGAAGAGAAAGAGACAATATGCTTGAAGATTTATTTGAAGCTATAATTGGAGCAATATATTTAGATTCAAATTTAGAAAATACAAAAAACTTCGTTATGAGAGTTTATAAAGATATATTAAATAAATTAGATATTAATAATTTTGATAAAGATTATAAAACTATACTTCAAGAAATTGTACAAAAAAAATATAAAATTACACCAACATACAAATCATATGAATATAATGAAAATGATAATATAATGTTTAAAGTAGAAGTTTATGTAAAGACTAAAAAATATGCTTCTGGAGTTGGGAAAAGCAAAAAGGAAGCAGAGATAAATGCTGCTAAAAAAGCATTAGAAGAAATAGAAAATATATAAAATATTAATAACAAGGATAATAAAAATGAATAAAATAATAATAGCACCATCTATACTAACAGAATCTTTTTCTAATTTGGAATCTACTATAAAAGAACTTGAAGAAGCAGGGGCCGATTATTTGCATTTAGATATAATGGACGGAAGCTTTGTGCCTCAAATAACATTCGGCTCTAAAATTGTATCTGACATAAAAAAAATTACATCTTTGCCTCTTGATGTTCATTTAATGATAGTAAGTCCAGAAAAACATATTGATGATTTTGCTAAGGCTGGTGCTGATATCATTAGTGTGCATTATGAAGGAAATATTCATTTACATAAATTGATAATGCAAATAAAATCACATAATGTAAAGGCAGGAATAGTTCTTAATCCTCATACAAGAGTTGATGTTATAGAGCCTCTTATAGATGATATTGACAATATTCTTATAATGTCAGTGAACCCTGGTTTCGGCGGGCAGAAGTTTATAACAAATTCAATTAAAAAAATTGAAAAGACAAAAAAACTAATAGGACAAAGAGAGATTATAATATCAGTTGATGGAGGAATTAATCTAAACACTTGCAGCGATGTTATAAAAGCAGGAGCTAATTTACTAGTTGCAGGAAGTGCTATAATAGATAGCAAAGATAAAAAAGAAACTATTAAACAACTAAGAAATTATTAGACTTGTTTAAAATTAGTTGAATAATCTTCAATATAATTTTAGTATAAATTATGTTTTGTATGCCGTGTAATTTGTAATTCTAATATATAAAATTGCAGCCTTTTTGCTTCTTTGTGGCAGCACCGAAGGCACTCCCTTTGGTCGCAAAAAAAGTGGGGTGCTACCCTAAGGGCACGCTTCGCAGGGGGCAAAGCCCTGCAAACAATAAAAAAGATAAAAATCTTATTGTTCTTTTTCCCGCCTTCGCTTTGCGGACTTCGTCAAAGAACCAAAAAGTGCAAGTTAAGAAAGTAATACTAACTATATTTTACATACTAAATATTAAATCAAAAACAATATAAATATTTATTTTTTATTATTATTTTTCTTATATTCTATAGCATCATTTACTATAGGAACTAATGTCTCAAAATCAAGAGGTTTTTCTATAAGTCTAAATACACCTTCAGCTATAATCTCTTTTACCATATCAGTATTTCCATAAGCTGTTATAATTATTATAGGTATAGAGTTTTTTCTCTTTTTCATCTCTCTTATAAGAGCAAGCCCTGTCATAGAAGGCATAAGTAAGTCTGTAATAATAACATCAACAGGATTATGTTCTAATATTGTTATAGCAACTTTTCCATTTTCAGCAGTTAATACTTCTAAGTCATGTGCTTCAAGAGTATAGGTTATAAGATTACGTATATTCTCTTCATCATCTACTGCAAGTATTAAGGGTTTACCATTAAGCATACATTATACCCCTATTATATATATTTAGATAATCTGTATAAAATATTTTCTTTACCCAAAAGCTCGCATATATGTGATAACTCAGTACCAGCACTGCTTCCTGTTATAACATATCTTATAGGGTGATACAAATTAGGGCCTTTAAGACCAGTTTCTTTTTGAGCTTGTTTTATTAAATCTTTCATATATTGGTCAGTTATTTCATTAGCATTTTCTATATTAGTTTTAATAAACTGAAGAAGCTTTTTACTTTCTTCTTTATTTACAATCTCTTTCATCTCATCTGTAAGCTCAAAATCATTTTCAAAAAATACAGGAACATATTTAACAATATCAGATAAAACAACACAATTATGTCTTATTACAGATATAAGCTTTTTAGCCCAAGCATGTTCTTCTTCTGTATAATTTTCTTTTAAGAAGCCGCCTTGTATAAGATAAGGTAAAAATAATTCAGTAGCCTCGTCCAAATCAAGATTTTTAATATGCCAAGCATTTAAATGTCTTAATTTAGCGGTATCAAATATAGCAGGACTCTTAGAAAATCTATCTAAAGTGAATGCTTTAATCATATCTTCATCATTCATATTTTCCATAGCTTCAGGGTGAGTCCAACCAAGTAAAGCAAGGAAGTTTCTCATAGCTTGAGGCAAGAATCCTTCATCTTTATATTCCATTAAAGTAGCAGCACCATGTCTTTTTGATAATTTCTTTCTATCATTACCAAGTATTGAAGAAGTATGAGCAAATCTAGGAACTTCTGCTCCCAATGCTTCATAAATAAGTATTTGTTTTGGAGTATTAGATATATGGTCCTCTCCTCTTATAACATGAGAAATTTTCATAAGCATATCATCTATAACTACAGCATAATTATAAGTAGGAAAACCATTTTCTCTAACAATTATAATGTCGCCAATTTCATCACTATTAGTTTTAACAACTCCCCTAACAAAATCTTCAAATACTATCTGCTGATTTTTAGGCACTCTAAATCTTATTTTAGCAGGCTCTCCATTAGCAACTCTTCTTTTAGCCTCTTCTAATGGTATATCCTTACATTTGCCGTCATAAATAATGGGCTGATTTAGAGTTTTCTGCATATTAGACTTTTTTTCTAACTCTTCAGAAGTACAAAAACAATAATATGCCTTACCCTCTTCCATAAGTTTTTCAGTGTATTTTTTATATATATCAAGTCTTTCAGATTGAAAATATGGACCATAATTTCCGCCAACTTCCGGACCCTCGTCCCAATCAATTCCAAGCCATTTTAATGATTTTATAGCCATATCAACAGCTTCTTTTGTGCTTCTCTCTTGATCTGTATCTTCTATTCTTAAAATTAATTTTCCTTTTATAGATTTAGCATAAAGCCAATTAAATAACGCTGTTCTTGCATTTCCTATATGTAAAAAACCAGTTGGAGATGGAGCAAAACGAACTCTAATATCTGACATAAAAAAATATCCTTAAATTATTAACTTAGCTTATTATACAATAAAAAAAATAAATATCAATTAATAATATTATAAATTTATTCTTAATAATATACATAAAAATAGATAAAAATAACTACTATTATATAAAAATTTTATATTGAAAAATAGAATAATATATTATATAATTGTTTTCATATTTGGAGTTATCAATGGCAAGCATAGAAAGAGAAAAAGCTATAGAGTTATTTAAAAAATACAACAAAGAACCATCTCTATTTAAACATGCCCTATCAGTTGAAGCTGTAATGAGATATTTTGCTAATAAATATAATGAAGATGCTGAAGAATGGGCAATGGTTGGCTTTTTGCATGATATGGATTATGAAATGTTTCCTAATGAGCATTGCATAAAAGTAAAAGAGATATTAGAAAAAGAAGGCTTGCCTGAAAGTTTTATTAGAGCTATACAAAGTCATGGTTTTGGAATATGTACAGATATAGAACCTAATACTAATATGGAAAAAACTTTATATGCTGTAGATGAACTTGCAGGTTTTATTTTGGCTTGTGCTTTGGTGAGACCTTCAAAGAGCTTAGATGATATGGAAGTAAAATCAGTTAAGAAGAAATTAAAAGATAAAGCTTTTGCTGCTAAAGTTGATAGAAGTATTATAAACAACGGTGCTGAAAGACTTAATATATCATTAGATGAATTAATAAAAGAGACTATAGAAGCTTTAAAACCTATACAAGAGAGTATAGGATTACAAAAAATATCTTAAAAATAATTTTTAGGTTTCCATTATGAGTAAGGTTAAGATACTAACAATAGTAGATATGCAAAATGATTATATGGAAGGCGGTCCTATGGCTGTTAATGGAGCAATTGGACTTATACCTGTAATTAATGACCTTATAAAAAATGGAGAATATGATGCTATAATAGCTACTCAAGATTGGCATCCATCAAATCATATATCTTTTGCTTCTACTCATAATAAAGAACCTTTTTCTAAAATTAGAGTAATGGACCAAGAAACTGGCGATGAAGATATTTTAACACTTTGGCCTCGTCATTGTGTTGCTAGAACTTTCGGCTCTGCTATTGTTGATGAATTAAAAAAGAAAAAAGATTATATTTACGTTCAAAAGGGTGTTGATGCTGATGATGAGGGAGTATCTGGATTTTCTTATATGCATAAGGATTTTATAGATGCTGCTAGAGAAAATAAAGAAGTATTGATATTAGATTTTGTTGGTGTTGCTTTGGATTATGCTGTTTATTATACGGCAAGGGATACAGCTCAATACGTAACTTCTATTAATGCTGAATATTTAGTTAGCGTAAATGTGTTAGAATATGCAACTGCTGCAATGAATCCAGATAAAGTATATGAATTATATTCCAATACAAAAAACATTAATCTTAAAAAGGTTCATCTGTGAATATTATAAGACTTGAAAATAGTCATATAGATGATAAAGTGTTTTTGTATAAAAGCCCTATTGGAAACTTATATTTAACTCATTATAAAGATTATATCACTTCTATTTCTTTTCAAAGCAATTATAGTATAAGCACTGATAAAGAACCAGAAATTATAAAAGAAGCAAAAAAAGAGTTAGATGAATATTTTGAGTTAAAAAGAAAGATATTTGATATACCAATAGCAGTATACGGAAGTGATTTTCAATATAAAGTATGGATTGAAACTTATAAAATTCCTTTTGGAGAAATAGAAACATATTCCAATATAGCAAAAAAAATATCTAATAGTTTTGGCAGTATTTTTAGAGCAGTTGGAAGTGCTGAAGGCAAAAATAAAATACCAATTATAATACCATGCCACAGAGTAGTTTCTAAAGATTTGAAATTAACAGGATATGCCGGAGGAATAGAAAAAAAGGAATATTTACTGAAACTTGAAGGTTTTAATATAGATAAATTAAAAATAATAAGATAGTAATAAAAATGATTAAAAAAAGTTATAATACAAACAGATTACTTTTAGTGCAGCCTAATCTTGAAATGGCTAATTCTATTTTTGATTTTTATTATAGAAACAAAGATTTCTTTAAAGAGTTTGACCCATACAGACCTGATATATTTTATAAGCTTAATACGCATAAAAATATTATAAAAAAAGAAATGGACGATACAAAAAACTCAAGAATGCTTAAATTTTATCTATTTAAAATAGAAGATAGAAAAAAAATAATAGGAATGATTAGTTTTGCTAATATAGTAAAAGGCTCTTTTTTATCTTGCACTGTTGGATATAAATTAGATAAAGATGAGACAAAAAAAGGCTATATGACAGAAGCATTAAAATATGCAATAGACATAGTATTTAAAGAATTGAAACTTCACAGAATAGAGGCAAATATTATGCCGCATAATAAACCTTCATTAGATTTGGCAAGAAGACTAGGTTTTGAATACGAAGGACTTGCAAAGAAATATTTAAAAATTAATAATAAATGGGAAAACCATATACATATGACCATATTAAATGATGATATATGATTTTCCCATTAATTATTTTTTAATCAACATCTTCGGCAGCAACAGAGCTTATACAATTTTCAATATTTGTTTTCTCTTCATCAGATTCTTTTTCTTCTGATTTTTCTTTTATGAGCAAAGCAGAAACTACATATACAAAACAAGCACATAAACCAGCATATATAGGAGCCTCTACCCAACCAACATTTAATTTTAATATAAATAAAGTGCTTGTTACTAAACCCGTAATCATAGAAAGTAAGCAAGCAGTAATATTAGCTTGTATAAACGGCTTCATCATAATAGGTCCAACAAACATAGCAATAAGTCCGCCTGTTCCAATATAAGCTATTTGATTAAGCATTCCCTGAGGAGCTATATAAGTTAATACTAGTCCCCAAACTCCAGTAAATACTACCCCTATTCTGTTTATTACAGTGCTGCTTTTTTCTGCTTTATCAGTGAATGCCACAAATAAATCATGAGAAAGAGAAGAAGCTAATGCTTGTAATACAGAACTTATTGTAGAAAGCATTGCAAACAATATAAATAGTATAATCATTCCTCCAATAGCAGGCGGAAGATATGAAGTTAAAAATACAGGCATAGCACTATCAGGATTAGGAAGATTAGGATTTTTATAAAACATATAAAGTCCAACTATTGGAACTAAACTTAGTATTATACCCATAGGTGCCATTATCAAAGCCATAACAGGAATATTAATCTTATCTTTGAATGATAAAAATCTTACAGACATATAAGGCAATGTTGTAGTAAATAAAAACGCATATATAAATACTAAAAATACTTTATATTTTCCTTCCCCATAAGGATTAGATGTTGTAGGATTAATAAACTCTGGCTTAATAGCTCCTACACTATTAATAAGCTCTGTCATAGAAACATCTTTTATTATTGTAAGATAAACTATTATAGAAGCTACTAACATACCAATACACATTATAGTATCAGTAATAGCAACAGCAAGCAATCCTCCCTGAACAGTAAATATTATAATTACAATCATAAGTATTATAGAAGCTAAATGTTCAGATACTCCAAGCCACTGTGAAGCAACTAACCCTATAGCTCTTATTTGTCCTATTATATATACAGATAAAAATACAAAAGTAGCAATTCCGCCAAGACCATGAACTATTCTTTTTTGAGTTTTATTTCCATTATGAGTTTTAGCAATATATTCAGGTACAGTAAAACCGCCAGCTTCTTCAGCTTTTTTCTTCATAAATCCGGCAAAAAACAATGTACCAAAAGTAATAGCAGGAGCAAAGAAAAAGTTAGCAAATATCTCTATAGCACCATAAGCATAAGTAGTGCCAGGTGAACCAATAAAACCCCAACCGCTGTAGCCAGTAGCCATCAATGTACCAGCTCCAACAAAAGCCCCTATTGATTTTGCTCCGAGTAAGAAACCTTCAGAGCTTCCTTTTTTTATTTTTAATTGAGTCCAAAAACCAATTCCAATTAAAATTAAAGATGATAATATTAATATAATCCAATTTCCAAGTATCATTTTTTATCTCCTTTACTATTATTTTTATCAGTTACTGTTTTATATAAAAAAGCTGCTAAAGGCACTGCAATTAAAATTACACAGCCATACAAAAAATAGTCTATCACCCATGAACCTGTCATAGTATACTCCTTAAAAAAAATTTAAAATACTAATGTTAGATTAATAAAATTGCGGATATATAAGACTATTAACGCCTGAATTTTATAGATTTTTTTGTTTTGATAGATTTATGACTTGGAGAAGTGAAAGAAAGCATTTGGGAATGCTTGATTTTATTGAATGATGCGTAAAGCATAAAAATATACTCTCCAAAAATTGTATGTATTTAGATTAATTCATAACATTATTTTTGTCAAGTATTTTTTTTAATTTTTTTATAAAAAAAACACAAAACAATAAAAAATAAATTAATAAATAATAATATAGGGGCTTGACTTTTTTTTATTTTATGTTAGTATGTCAAACATCAATTTTCAAGTTGATATGGGTAGGTGGCCGAGCAGTCAATGGCAGCAGACTGTAAATCTGTCGACGTGAGTCTACGGGGGTGCGAATCCCTCCCTGCCCACATTCTTTTTTATCTCTAACAGAAGGACTATTAAATGGCTATAGAGTTTAATGATGCATATATATCTATAGTTCCTGAAGCTAATCTTTGTAGTTCTGAAGAAATATATAGATTCGCTAATGAATCTGAAGAAGCTGCTTCTATTAGAATGCCTATTGTTATACTTGACTTAAAAAACACTAAAGAAATTAATAGTGCTGGAATAGCAAAAATATTAAAACTTTATAAAAACTTACAAGCTCTAAAAATAAAATTATATATGATGAATCTTAATCCAGATGTAGAGCCTATATTAAAAAATTTGCTTCTCACATATTTAATCACAAAAATAGAAAGTGTAAAAGATTTAGACCTTTAATTAAACTAAAAAATATAAATCGTTGACATAAAATAAAAAGTAATATATCATTAAAAAAGCTTGGAGGTAGATGAGTCCCGGTGGGCTCCGCGCTCTTCAAAAGCGTTGGACGTTATAGCAACGTTGGCAGGTTCAACTCCTGCCTCTTCCGATAAATAAGCGATTATTAAAAATAGTATGATTAAATTACTAATAAACCATTGAAAATAGTCTCTTATTCTTGAGGAATATTATATTTTTATTGAGAAAAGGAGGCTAAAAAATGAATAACAATTTTAACTTAGTTCAAACCAATGTCGTATTGGAAGATAATTCTATTAAACCATATCATAAAATTTTATCTCGTCCTATAGTTACTGATATTATCAGAGAAATATTAGAGAAATTAAGAGCAGAATTAAAAAATAATCCAAATGCTCATTACAGCAAAGAAGATATCATTAAATTATGTGAAATGAGATTAAAAGAAAAATCTAATCTCCCTATAAAAAGAGTTATAAATGCTACAGGCACTATCATGCATACCAATTTGGGACGTTCTCCTATTGATGAAGATATATGGCAGGAAGTAAAAGATTTAAATATATACAGCAATAACCTCGAATACAATATAAACAAAGAAGGAAGAGGTTTAAGAGGAGAGTTTTTATACACATTATTAGCTAAACTCACAGGTGCTGAAGATGCTTTAGTTGTAAACAATAATGCTGCTGCTGTATTTTTAATATTAAAAACATTCGCTAAAGAAAAAGAAGTTATAGTATCTAGAGGAGAACAGGTACAAATAGGAGGCGGTTTTAGAATACCGGATATTTTAAGAGAAGCTGGTGCTAAGCTTGTTGAAATAGGTACTACAAATATAGTAACAATAAATGATTATAAAGAAGCTATAACTGAAAACACAGCAATGATATTAAAAGTACATGCTTCCAATTTTAAAATTAGGGGTTTTGTAAAAAGTCCATCATTTAAAAAAATTAAAGATGCCATACCAAGCAATATACCATTAGTTTATGATGAGGGAGCCGGCATATTTGATGAGAGCATGTCTGAAGAAGAGCATATAAAATCTGCATTAAAAGCTGGCGTTGATTTGGTATGTTTTTCTGGGGATAAGATGTTTTCAAGTGTGCAGGCGGGCATTATAGTTGGAAAAAAAGAATATATAGCTAAAATATACAAACACCCTCTTATGAGAGCTTTTAGATGCGGTAAAACTGTACTTTCTATATTAGAGAAAAATGTTATTAAAAGATTAAATACAGAAGGACAATTTAAGGGTTATTGTGAAAGGTTATTGTCTATTAGAGAGGAAGCTGTAAAACAAAAAGCATTTAGAATTATTAATGATTTGAAGGGTTTTGATGTAGTTGAGGAATATGTAGAGACTGGAGGCGGTGCTATGGCTGATACTTTCTACTCTTCTTATGCTATAAGCTTTAAGCCTAAAAACATTAAAGAGACTATAAAATATTTACATAATTTAGATACTCCTATTATATCAAAGATAAAGAAAGACTATGTGTTATTATATGTTTTAACAATAGAAGAGAGAGATATTGAGTATGTATATAATGTGTTAAAGCATATAGAAAAAGAATATTTATAAAAGATATTAATTAATAAAATATTAATTTAATTAGGGCTAGTAATTTTTAATTTAAGGAAATGTCAATGAACAAAATTATAGGAACTGCTGGGCATGTTGATCATGGTAAATCAGAATTAATCAAAGCTTTAACAGGTATTGCTATGATGCGTTTACCTGAAGAGAAGAAAAGAGAGATGACTATTGATTTGGGTTTTGGATTTTTTAAGCCTAATGATGACATTACTATTGGGGTAATAGATGTTCCTGGGCATGAAAGATTTATTAGAAATATGGTTGCGGGAATGTGGAGTTTGGATTTGGTGATGCTTGTTGTATGTGCCAATGAAGGCTGGATGAATATGACAGAAGAGCATGCTAAAGTAGCTTTGGCATTGGGTATAAAAAACATTGTATGTGTAATAAATAAAATAGACCTTGTTGATGATAATAAATTAAAAGAATCTGAAGAGAGTATTAAAAAAAACTTATACAGAATATTTCAAAGAGATATAGAAACAATAAAAGTATCTGCTTTAAATGGCACTAATATAGATTTATTAAAAGAAAGAGTTACAGATATATTATTAAATGATAAAACAAAAGAAGAGATAAAAACTCATATTTATGTAGACAGGGTATTTTCTATAAAGGGAGCTGGACTTACAATTACAGGAAGTATTAAAGGAGGAGATATAAAAAGAGATGACACTCTTATACACTACCCTTCTAAAAGAGAAGTATCTATAAGAAATATTCAGTCATACCATCAAGATAGAGAGATTGTGCATTCTACTTCGAGGGTTGCTTTGAATTTAAAAAACATAAAAAAAGAAGAGATAAGAAGAGGGCATTTATTATGCTCTAAAGAGGAGAATGTTTTTCTAACAGATGAAATAATATTAGAATTACTTGGAAATAGCGATGTTGATTATTTGAAAAAGATAAAAAATGCAGAGTTTGCAATTGGTACAGAATGTTTAGTAGCTCAGATTATACCTTTATACAAAAAACAAGATAACAACAATAAAGATGACAGCAAAGAAATAGACAGAAGATTTATAAGATTAAAATTTGATGAGCCTATAGCTGTATTTTGGAAAGAGAGAGGAATACTTATTAGCCATGGAGGAAGTGCTATAATTGGTACGGGCGATGTATTTTGGGGAGAGAAAACTAATCCATTTATTAGAAAAAATATTATGGATAGAGCTTCAGATTTCTTGGGCAAAATTGAGAGAAAAAAATATACTGACTTAGTGATGAGTGTTAATGGATATAGTTTAGCTAGCGGAAATATGCCTGAATATGCTGTAAAACTTGCTAACTATTTTGTAAAAAAAGATTATTTAAAAGAATCAACTGAAAGAATAAAAAAACTAATAGAAGTAAAAAAAGACGGATTCTCTTTTGAAGATATAAAAAATTATCTTAATATAGAAACTTCATTTACAAAGCCTTTTATTGATTATTTACTAGAAAATAAAATTATCATGTCTTTAGACAATAATATATATAAAAAATATGTAGATACAGTACAGCTTACCAATTCACAAAAAATGCTTATTGATAAATTAAAAAAAGAAGATTTAAATGGATTAGACGAAAAAATTATTAAAACTATCAATAACGGAATAAAAGATATAAAAACACTAACAGCATTAAAATATGCAACCTACCTTGATGAAGGCTTATATTATCATACAGAAGTTTATAACAGAGTAAAAAGCCTAATAATGAAGAACACCAAAAAAAATGATGTTATCACTATAGCATTAGTTAAAGAGAGAACAGGGTTATCTAGAAAATACACTATACCAATACTAAATGCTTTAGAGAGAGAAAAGCTTGTAAAAAGACAAGGCAATGACAGAATAGTGCTTTGATTAGTTCACTAAAATTTTTAAGTTTGTAAAAATTTATATTTTTTAATTTTAAATATTTGTGTGGCTTTGCCCCTGCGAAGCGTGCCTATAGGGCACACACACCACTTCTTTTGCTACTGTAGGGAGTACCTGCAGCATGCCCCAAAGAAGCAAAAGGACTGCATTTGACGAAGTTCTCCTTTAGGTGTGACTCAAATTTAAGTTCTATACTATATTTAATACATATTCATAAATAATTAGCTATATTATGTGCATTTTCGCAAAGCGTGTACGAAGCACAAAAACTTTTTGACGAAGTCCGCACCGCGAGAGCGACAAAAAAGTTGATAACTTTTCTATAATGTGCAGAGCTTGAGAGAATATATTTGTTTCAGTATACACTACCCTACTGCATAACTACTCTGTCTGCAATGCTTCTTGCTAATGAACGTGAATCAGCATTTTCAATATCGCTTGCTAATGATATACCATACGTAATGCGGCTTATTTTTTTATCAAAATTATTATTTCTTAAAGTTTTATTTATATACGATGCTGTAGTATCTGCCTCTAATGAAGCACCAAATGCTATAATAATTTCTTCTATTGAGCTATTATCTTTAACTCTATCTATTAATTCTTTTATTCTTATATCTGAAATACCTATTCCTTTAAGAGGCTCTATTAATCCTCCTAAAACATGATAAATACCATTGTATTCTTCTGTTTTTTCTATGGCAATCATATCTGTATAAGATTCAACTATGCATAGCTTTGTTCTGTCTCTTTTATCACTTGCACATATATTGCAAATGTCATTCTCACTCAAAGAATAACATTCTCTGCAAAGCTTTATATTTTTATGCAGCGACAAAATAGAATTAGATAACTCGCTTAAATATTCATCATCACTGTCAAACAAATACAAAGCAATACGCATAGCACTCCTTCCCCCTATTCCAGGAAGTCTAGCTATCATCTGTGTAAGCTTATCTAAAGAATCAATACCGCTCAATTTTTATCCTTATCATCATTATTATTATTATTGTTGTTAATCATATCATTTACTCTAGATATAATATCTGGATTTATAGCATCTAAAGATATATTTATAATTGGTTTTCCATTTTCATCATATTTTATTGTAGTCATCTTTGTTATATCAGCAAATGCTTTATCCATATCCTTCATATTAAAAGCATTGAAAGGATTTTTATAATTATCATTTTTATTATCATCAGAAACATTTAAATCTTTTACTTTTGAAATAGCATCATTCATGCTAGATACAATCATCTCTTCCAAAAGCTCTTTTTGGTTTTTATCTAAAAGACTTTCATCTACATTGAAATTTGATATACTATAATTTTTGTTAATTTCAAATGAAATTAAATTGCCAGGTGAACTATATTTTATAGAATTATCGCCCATATATAAAAAACTCCTAAACATAGCATTATTTTTATAATATATTGTTTTTTACAATTAATCAATATTATTATATTATGTTTTATATTAAATAAAAAATATTTTTATGATATATATTTAATAATTTTACAAAAGCAGATTCAAATAAATTACGATAATCTTTAATAGACATTTATTAAAAAGTGTACAAAAAATAATATACAAAAATAAAATAATGTAGCAAAATATGTATAAAATGTTTTATTTTTCGTTAAAAAATTATATAATAAAATATTTTTTCGACAAAAAATGCATTATGTATATTTACTTATATAAAATATACTATATGCTTTTTATTAGAGACAAGCCAACAAATGGAGTTTATATTATGAGAAAGAAACTAAATTTTATTATAATATTTTTTGTGATAGCATTAAACCTTTATTCTTTCGACGAAGGATTTGTATGGGGATTAAGGGCTAACTTTAACGGCACTGCAACATTGCCATCTATTAGTGCATCAGACTTAGACAAGATAGGTGCTGCATACATGAAAGGTTCTGTAGGATATACTATGGACGGAGAGGCAGAGCTTGGATATTTATTTGGATCACAAAAATGGTTTGGCGGATTAGACCCTGCAAAATTCAGCGGTATGAGTTTATATGGTTCTATTGGTGTTGGTAACGGATTTGCCGGACAGGTTGCTGGAAATACAATAGGTGGCGTAACTGTTAATATGTATATTAACGTGAACTATGCTCCTGTAGTTAGTTTTGGAGTGGGAACTAAGGCCTATTTTTTGAATAGCAAATTAGCTTTAGGTCTTCAGGTTGGAGGAAAATTAATAGCAGATTTATCACCATCATATTTGGCTTATGCTGATGATGCATCAATTTTAACTCCTGAAGTTGGTGAAATAATAGTTACAGATTTTATGATAAAAAACATGAATCCTCTAATGCTTAGCATAAAATTTTCTTTAGAATACAATCAGCCGATTAATGATAGAGTTGAAGTTATTTTAGGAATATATACAAGATTTAATGTATACAGTCCTCAATACATAACAATGCCGGATTCTCTATTAAAATTAATGAATACAGTAAGACCTAATTTTACAACAGATACTAAATTACCATCATATTATATTAATTCATTAGACTTTGGTTTAACTTTAGGTTTAGCATTCAAAGGATAATCAATAGTTAGTTAATACTATTTTTATGGAGTAATCTTTATGAAAAAAATTTGGATATTTTTATTAATATTAAGTATTTTGTTTTTAAGTTCTTGTGCAAGAGGCTTCAGCCCTATGTACTATTATAATAGAACTAGCAATTCTAGTTCAAGTACAAATATTATAACGCCTCCAGATTTAGGAGGAGGTGAAGAGAATTTATCTCCAGATGAAGATCCGTTTCACCCAGACTATGGTGATTGGAATAGACCTGATTATGGTTTTTCTTTTAACTTCGATGATTATGTTATAGAAGCATCGTTTAATAATAAGAATCAACCTACTTATAAACTTGTAAAAAAGGATGCTTGGTATGTTACAGATTCTTTAAAAAATGAATATGCCTATAATGGTCCAGATACAGCTGGCGGCGGTGTTAATATGGGTAGTGTAAAATATTATCTATATAAAAGTAAAAACCCTAATTTTAATGCTGACTCGTCCTACAATAAAAGTACAAGAATGGAGAGATTTTATTTTTATAGATTTACAGCAACAGCAGCAGGACAGCCTACAGATAACTATTTAATAGCAATAGATAGATACTCAAAATTAGTATTTGCATTTGGAGTACCAACTTCTTGGAGAAAAATAGCAGGAATACCTGCACCAAATCAATGGGGACCTGTAGAATTAGGTTGGGAAGCTGATGCTAATAATAATAGTCAAGTAAATTTTGCTACTGTAGAAGGTATTCAATATTTTTATGAATACGATCCTGTTGGTATATTGCATGAAGATGGAACTATAGAAATTTATCAATGGTGTTTAGACTCTATAGGAAACAATAATAGATACGCACCAAGATTTGATGGAGAGTTTGGGGATACCAATAGAGCTATAGCAACTTACGGCAAAGCAGGAAGATCTCCATATATACCAGTAAAAATAAAAGAAGACAATGAACCTAAATATAAAATGAAACTCACTGTAGCTGGAGTATCTATTAAAAATATAGATTCTCAAACTGCTAATAGATATGCTTTAGATGGATTTGTATGGAAAAAGGGAGATATACAGAAAGTATATGATTATGCTGATTTTACATATAATTTTAAAATGGCAGCTTATAGCGATTCTGACGTAGCTCCTATTATCAAAAACATAGCAAAAGATATGCCTGATAAGGGATTAGTTGGAGGACCTTCTATAGAAGATAAATATAAAATACCACTTAATACTGTTAGCGAAAAAACTGTAGATGAGAAAGAGCATTTTATAGAATATAAATCTAATGATAACGTATATATAGAATTATATTTTGACATTAAAAAATATGATGAGCCTATGTGGGGCTCTACGATGGAATGGCCTTATGATTATGTTGATAATAATAAGATCTCTATTAAATTAAAATATGACAAAGATGCTAATAAATTTATTTATGATTCTTATGCTGATAGTTACGGAGATAGAGTAATAAGTATTGATACTTCTTTTTCTATGTCTCAAAATGAAGAAAAAGAAATTGCTATTACTATAGATGGACAAGATGGAGATAAAAATAACAAATGCGGAAATTCTCCAACTGGTCTTAATAATAAAATAGAATTGAAATATAAATTAAAATTTGAAGAATTAGGAATAATAGAAGCTGAATAATATTTATTTTTAGGGATGCAAAAAAATGAAAAAGATATATATACTTAATTTACTCTTAATTGTTGTATTATTTTTAAGTTCTTGTGCTAGAGGCTTTAGTCCTATGTATTATTATAATAAGAGAAGTGAGTCTTTAAGCGGAGGAGATTCATCTAATAATCCTCCACCAACTCCTCCAGAAGAAATTCCAGAAGATGAAGACCCATTCAAAGTAGATAATGACTACAATAAACCAGATTATGGCGGATATGATGCAAGTCAATTTGACAAATGGTTATTTAAAGTTAGTTTTAGAGGAGATAAACTTCCAATCTACGTATTTTTTGACGACAGCAGCAGAGCTTGGTCATCTGGGGCATTAGATTGGAGAAATAAATCAGCTGACTTTTATAAAGCAAATGACGGAGAAAATAAAGTTTATGGTACTGTAGTAGGAGATGTAAGTATTACTTCTCTTAAGATATATAAATACAATAAAGAAAATCCTCTTTATGATAGCGTAGGTTATTTACCTGGAAGAATGGATAGATTCCGTTTTTATTCTATAGATGGTGAAGCTTCTGTTTCTCCTTTAAAACAATATTTAATAGCTGTTGATACTTATTCTAAATTTGTATTTGCTTTTGGAGCTATTACAGGAACAAAAAATGTAGCAGGTGATGATGTACCTATTGAGTTTGAAGCTATAGAATATCATGCTGACAAAAAACATTTTTATGAATACGACCCTATAGGATATGTTGATAAATCCGGAAGTGTAATTTTATACAAACATTATGAGGAAGAATTTGTTAAAGTACCTACAAGCTATGTTCCAAAACAACATGGATATGATAATTATGCTGAACATAATAAATTCAAACCTGGTAAATCTCCATATGTACCTTTAAATAATAATACTGAAGCTACTCCTGAACAAAAAGAACAATTTGAATCATCAATAAAAGAATTCGTAGGCAAAACTTTCAAATGGAGAGATTATATAGGTTATCAAAAATCACCTACTGGAGACAAAGACCAAATTAATTTAGAAGAATGGAAAAATGCCGGATATGCTGGTAAGAGCTTAATATTATATACATACAAATTAGAAAACAATGCAAGTACATTAACAATTACCGAAGAGGATTATAATAGCGGTGAGAAGAAAATAAGAACTTACAATATGAGCTTAGTTAATACAGAATATAAGGCTACTTATACAAATACTGTTGATAGCTCAGAGAGTATATCTATAACTATAGTGAAAAATGATAGCGGAAATAATACTATATCTGTAAGCGGTACAGTATTAGATGAGAATTTCCAAGATTATGGACCTATATTTGTAGACAGAGTAAAAAATGCTGTATTTGACAAGAGAGGAAATACTTCAATTCCTCCTGGAGGAACATTTACTCATAGTATGGGAGAAACAGTAAATGGAACTAGATATGAATTTAATGCAGACGGTACAGAGTTTACATTAATATTAGATGGTATAGCAGATAATGGATGGGGAGATTTAGACCCAACTCCTGTAACAGTGAGACATCATTTCAAACTAGCCCGTTTTGATTCTGATGCCGCTAATACTTGGACAGCTAAATATGAATGTACAACATTATCTGGAACATTAGGTAAATATACTAGAGTTGTACTTAGAAAAGACGGTGCTTTAATAAATGGAGCTGAAAAAGACACTATGGTTCGCTCTAGTATGACGCTGCATTCTATAGACTTCTGGGAAGATCCTAAGTCAGATGCTGGCTTATTGTATGATGCATATAGAGAAAATAAATAATTAAAATAAAAATATAAAAGCGGGGAAAATTTTTATTACTCGCTTTTTATTTTATTAGAAATTATACAACAAATTAAAAAGAGAGTTTTTTATTAAAGAAGATAATAAGAATTTTATTCTTTAGTTATCATGAATGTATTTACATATTATTAGAATAAAAATATTAATTTAATATTTCTATTTTAATAGATGTATATATAAATAATTAATAGAAAGAATAAAAAATTCTTTTAGCTTTAATAGTAAAAAATGATAAAAAGCTCTTGATTTTTACTATTTTTTACTATATTTAAATAGGGTTGGTATTTTTTGTTTATAGCTGTTTTTATTTACAGCAATGAGAGGTTATAAAATGAAAAAATTACATATATTATTAGTAGCAATTATGCTCATGCTTATAGCTTGTGCCAGACCTTTTGACTCAAGATATTATTATAATAAAAAAGTTGATTCATCAAAAGGAGACAACAATGTAGATACAACACCAGAAACTCCTCCTGAGGCCGTAGACCCTAACGAAGACCCATTTTTAAATGGAGATTGGAATAAACCAAACTATGGCGGATATGATGCAAGCAAATTTGATACTTGGCTATTTAAAGCAAGTTTCCAAAAAGATAAACTTCCTATATACACATTTTTTAATGATACCCAAGGAAGATATTGGATGCCTGGCGGAAAAGATTGGAATGATAAGCCTGCATACTATTACAAAGGAATAGACGGCGAAAATTACGCTGATAGTAGTTTTGTAACAGCAAATATAACAGGTTTAACTGTGTATAAATATAAAAGCGAAAATCCTCTTTACAGCAGCAGCGGATATTTGCCTGGAAGAATTGATAGATTTAATTTTTATTCTATAGACGGAAAAGCTGCTATTGTAACACTTAAACAGTATTTAATAGCTGTTGATACTTATTCTAAGTTTATATTTGCTTATGGTAAAATTACAAAAGTTGATACTGTATTTGGTGGAGAAAAAGTGCCTATGGGTTTTGAAGCTATAGAAAAGTATGCAGAAAAACGTCCTTTCTTTGAATATGACCCTATTGGATATATAAAAGATGATGGAAGTGTTGTTTTATTTGAGCATTATATACAAGAGTTTGTTGCTTCCCCTACTACATATGAGCCTAAAATACATCCTGAATTTACAAATATGGCTGAACATAATGAAAAAGGACAAGGTTATTCTCCTTACTTACCTAAAAAAGATTTAGAGTCTACTACTTTAGATGAAATAACAGTATCTGCTAAAAGTTTAAAAAATATTAGTGTAAAAAGCAGAGAATATTGGGCAGGAATTTTTGGAGGTGATATACAAAATAATGCTTGGTTTACCTATACAATAGGAGCAGTAGCTTATAATAATGAAATAGGAAGCAGCGGCATTCAAAATATAGAAAATTTAGATCCTGCCTCTACATCAATAACAGGTGCTATAACTTTAGATGAAACAAAAAATATAGCTGTTGGAAGTCAAGTAAACTTCTCTTCTCAAATAGTTAATGCAATAAAAAATATAGATAAAGGTGCTACAATAGAATTAGCTTCCCGTGTAGATAAATACAATAAAGAAACAGGTTTTGCTGATACAGCCAAATTTGGACAACGTGGTAGCGGAAATATGGCAGCTATTTCTGCCCCTATACTAAAATTAAAATATGATATTAATAATCAGAACTTTGTTATAGATACTAAAAACTCTGTTATAAACAATGATAGTCTTTCTACATCTATAAGTTATTATACACCTGACTTTACTCTTAAAAGAGGGGATACTAAAGATATTACTATAAGATACAAATGGATGAAAGGTAATGATACTTCAAAGGGCGAAGAATTTGAAATTACTTATACGTTAAGTTTTAAATCTATAAAATAAAAAATTATAATATTTAAAATATTTTAAGCGGGCTGAAAGCAAAAAGCTTTCACTCGCTTTTTTATATGACTCGCTTTTTTATATGATTTGATATATAATATAGCAGTTAAATTTTTATAAAATAGGTTATTAATTATATGATAAAAGCAGCATTTTTTGATGTAGATGGAACTTTGGTGAGTTTTAAAACACATAAAATATCTGAATTATCAAAAAAAGCAATTTTAACTCTAAAACAGCAAAACATAAAAATATTTGTTGCAACAGGAAGAGCTTTATATCAAATAGATAATTTAGATAATATAGAGTTTGATGGATACATTACTTTTAATGGTTCAGCTTGTTACATAGACAAAAAAGAAATATATAAAATCACGTTAAACAAAAATGATATAAAAAGTTTATGCAATTATTTAGAAAATCATAATCTGCCATGCTCTATTATGACAAGTAAAGATGTTTATACAAATACTCATAAAACTATAGAAATGTTTTATAATATGGTGAATGTTAATGCTAACGTTATAGATAATTTTATAGAACATATTTATAATAACATAGATGATATATTTCAGATGAATATATTTGCAGATAAAGACACAGAAAAAAATATAATGAATAATATATTAGTAAACTCTACTTCAAGCAGATGGCATCCAATTTTTTTCGACGTTAATATAAAAAATATTGGAAAACATGTAGGTATAGATAAAGTTATAGAACATTATGGAATTAAATTAGAAGAGACTATTGCTTTTGGTGATGGAGAAAATGATATTAGTATGATAAAACATGCTCATATTGGTGTCGCTATGGGAAATGCTGATACAAGAGTAAAAGAGATAGCTAACTATATCACTGATGATGTGGATAATGATGGAGTATATAAAGCTTTGAAGCATTATGGATTAATAAGTTAATATATTATGATAAAAGCAGCATTTTTTGATATAGATGGAACATTAGTAAGTTTTAATACGCATAAAATTTCTGATTCATCTAAAGAAGCTATAAGGTTATTAAAAGAAAAAGAAATAAAAGTTTTTATAGCTACAGGAAGAGCTTTATTTCAAATAAATGATTTACATGATTTAAAATTTGATGGATATATAACTGTAAACGGATGTAATTGTTTTGTTAATGAAAATGATAAACTTAAAGAGATATATAGAGTTTCTTTAGATAAAAATGATTTATTTGCTTTAATTGATTATATTAAAAATAATAGATTTCACTGCAGAATTATTACTAAAAATGATATATTTATTAATTATACAAACAGTGTTATTAATATGATTTATGCTTTATCTAAAATAAAAGTACCTAAAGTTGTAGATTTTAGAGATTATATTAGTAACAATTATGGAGATATTTTGCAGTTAAATATTTTTGTAGATGAAAATAAAGAAAAGTATTTAATTGATAATGTTTTGAAGAATTCTCAATCTAGCAGATGGAATAAATCTTTTGCAGATGTTAACTCTAAATATGGAGGTAAAGAAGTAGGCATAGATAAAATTATAGAATATTATGGAATTAAATTAGAAGAGACCATTGCCTTTGGTGATGGAGGGAATGACATTAATATGATAAAGCATGCTCATATTGGTGTTGCTATGGGAAATGCCAATAAAGAAGTAAAAGAAATTGCTGATTATATTACTGATGATGTGGATAATGACGGAGTTTATAAGGCATTAAAACATTTTAACTTAATAGATTAACAATATATAAATAAGGATTTTTATTATGATAAAAGCTGTATTTTTTGATATAGACGGAACTTTAGTAAGTTTCAATACACATAAGGTTTCTGATTCTTCAAAAGAAGCTATAAGGCTATTAAAAGAAAAAGGAATAAAAGTTTTTATAGCTACAGGAAGAATAAAAAAACATATAAACAACATAGATGATTTAGTTTTTGATGGTTATATTACAGCTAATGGTTTTGATTGCTACATAGGAGATAAATCTATATATAAACACACTATAGCAAAAGAAGAAATATATTCTTTAATGGATTATTTAAAAAACAAAGAATTATTTCCATGTTCTATTATGATGAATAGCGGAATATATATTAATTACATAACTGATGATGTAACTAATGTATCTAAATCTATTAATTTACCAATACCAGCTATTGATAATTATTATGATTTTTTAGAAGAAAATATTGATAATATATTACAGATTAATTTATTTGTAGATGAAAACAAAGAAAAAGAATTAATGAGTAAAATATTTAAAAATTGTGAAGCAAGCAGATGGCATAAAGCGTTTGCTGATGTTAATACTAAAGGAGGCGGAAAGCATATTGGTATAGATAAAATCATAGAACATTATGGAATTAAATTAGAAGAGACTATTGCTTTTGGTGATGGCGGAAATGATATTAGTATGATAAAGCATGCTCATATTGGTGTTGCTATGGGCAATGCTAATAAAGAAGTAAAAGAAATTGCTGATTATATTACCGATGATGTTGATAACAATGGAATATATAACGCTTTAAAACATTTTAATATAATATAATTAAATATATACTTATTTTTATAATTATTTATCCGATAAAGTAAGTAATAATTTGACTTAATTTATAAATATTATTATAATATATAATATAAGTTTAATGGAGTTTTACTTATGACTAAAAAAATATTTCTACTTTTATTTACCGTTTTACTTTTATCTATAATGTTTATAAGCTGTAAAAAATTCGATACAACAGCAACAAATGTATCACAACCAGGAACTTATACAAGCATAGACCCAATCTTAGGTCAAGATTATAAATTACAAGTAAATACTGCGGTAGGGAATGGTAGTATAAGTATAGGAATAGTATCTGGTACTACCTCAACACCAGTTGGTGATCCAGAAACTATAGATAAATTATATCAGGAAAAAGGAAGCAGTAATTATAGTTTTCAAACAGGTGTAATGTCTGGTAACTTCAGTATATTATCAACAGACCAAATAAAAATTAGTTTTGTAAGAAATACTCCTCCATACCTCAGTGTAAGAGATATAATTTGTACTTCTGCTAATAATCCTAATCCTTAATTAAAAGGAATTAAATAATGGAGGCTTTGAGGTTTATTAAAATAATATTTATTTTTTCTATTTCACTACTAGTTATTTTTTTTTTAATAAGTTGCCAAAGCCCTATTTTTCAAATTCCATATAATGCAAAAAATGACCTTGCTACAAATATTCAATATCATAATAAATATATTAGTAAAAGTAGTGTAGGTCAAAACCCTAATGAAAAATTAAATGTTTTAATAACAAATGATAATGGCATTGGTATTTACATGTGGATAGGCAGTGCCTCTTTTCCTATAAATGATAATCAAAGATTTGATATAAAAACTTCTGATATTGACGGTGAATTTCCTCACTATGCTTTTAATAATGAAAAAGTAGTTGGAAAATTTACTATAGTTAACCAAAATGTAATAACTATAACTTTTGCTACACTTTACCAACCATATTTAAATATTCAAAACGTAACATGCAATAAAACTCAATAAAATGTTTACTTCTATTAAAAATTAAAATATATATGTCGATAATTAAAATATATATGTAAGCTTGGAGTTTTTTTATGAAAAAAACTATTATCTTAATAACTATTGTTATATTTATAATATCATGCAAAGTAACACCTACAGCACCAGAAAATCAATCTTTAACAAATGGAAGTAATTATAGAAGTAGTTTTCCAGTACTTGGAAAGACTTATCTTTGGCTAATGACAGCTCAAGGTGGTAAAATGTCTTTAAAATTTGGAATAGACACTGTCCCTAATGTCACAGAAATAGGTGAAATTATTTATGATGCTGGAACAGGAATTACTAATACAATGCTATCAACTGATAAAAACAACACTAATACTTACGCATTTCAAACTGGAACCCTTACAGGAAGTGTAGAAGTATTAGATACTAATAGAGTAAAAGTATATTTCACACAGAATGTAAATCCATATATAAAAGTAATGGAAGCTGTATGTGAAAAAATAAATTAAACAAAAATCATTATTGACTAAATTAAATAAATTTATTATACTTATGATATATAATTGGAGATGTTATTATTATGAATAAAGTAATAAGTTTTATAACTATTTTTTTATCAGTAATATTTTTTATATCTTGTAAGGCAAGTACAGGTCCTATAGAAAACTCAGAAAAAACTGCTGGTATAGTTAAAAAAGGATTAAAAAGTACAAGTCCTGTATTAGGTCAAGCATATCTTTGGGTAACTTTAGATACAGATGGTTCTACTTCATCTATAAATTTGCGGTTTGGGGGTGGGGGTACTACAGCACCACAAGATAAAGGTGAAGAAGTTAAGTTTAATGGTAATATAGAACATATATCTCCTACAGCCAAAGAAAATGCTAACTCTTATGCATTCCAAAGCGGTACTATATCTGGTGTAATAGAAATTTTAAGTGAAACTCAAGTTAATGTAAGTTTCTCAAGAAATATATCACCATATCTAAAAATAAATGATGTAGTATGTACTGCTGTAAATTAAAATCAATAAATATATAAATAATTCTTTTTTGTGTACTGTTTTTTATAAGAAAGGTAGTAGTTTATGGAAAATGTTGCGATTATTGGTGCCGGCGGATGGGGACTTGCTCTAGCTAATATTTTCTCTGAAAAGCATCGTATTAAAGTGTGGGTGCATAGTGAGGATAGCTATAATAATCTTAATAAATTCCATAGAAACGACAATTATTTACAAAATATACAATTAAACGAGAAAATAGAATTTAGTATGGAGCTTGATGAGGTTATCAATGATGCTAAAATAGTAATTATTGTAACCCCCTCTTTTGCATTCTATAATACTTGTGAAAACATAGAACCATATATAAGCAATGAGCAAATAATAATATCAGCAACAAAAGGCCTAGATAGAAATACCGGCAAAACAATGAGCGAAGTTGCTAGAAGTATAATATCTGGAGAAGTAAATATTCTTACACTCTCTGGTCCTTCTCATGCTGAAGAAGTTGCCAAGGGAGTACCTACTGCAGTAGTAATAGGCGGAGAGAAAGGTGTTTCAGAATATGTAAGAGATACTTTAACAGTTCCTCCAAAATTTAGAATATATAATTCAACAGACCAAAAAGGCGTAGAAATTGGTGGGGCTTTAAAAAATATTATAGCAATAGCAGGCGGAATAGTTGATGGACTTAATTTAGGAGATAATACTAAAGCTGCACTTATAACAAGAGGTCTTCATGAAATAGTAAGATTTGCTTTAAGTAAAGGAGCAAGAATAGATACTATGTATGGTCTTTCAGGAATAGGCGATTTAATAGTAACATGCTCTAGCGGATTAAGCAGAAACAATAGACTTGGAAGAGAGCTTGCTAAAGGAAAAAAATATCAAGATGTTATAGCAAACTCCCATGGTCAAGTAGCCGAAGGAGTATACGCTACAACAGCAGCATATGAGTACGCCCAAAAAAATAATATATATATGCCAATCACAGAGGCTATTTACAATATATTATTTAATAATGCCAATATACAAGAAACCCTAAAAGAACTAATGAGCAAAGATGCTAAAAGTGAAGGTTTTTATTAATTAAAAAATTATTTAATTAATTATTCAATTTCTAATTATTCAATTCCATTAGCTTCTGGTATTTCATTATTTTTCAATTTGTTAATGAAACTTCTAAGTTCATTTTTAGATGTATTTGCAGTATTTACTTTTCCTCTCTCTATAATTCTCTTAGTACCTAAGCCTACTATAGTTTGAATATCAAGTATAAAACTAACTGTACCATCACCTAAGATAGTAGCCCCTGCTATACCTTCAGATTTTGTTACAGTATCTTTAAGAGTCTTTATAACAATATCTTGCTCACCTATTAAGTTATTAACAAGCAAAGCTACTTTTTTATCTTCAGAAGATATAATAACAGCATAATATGATTTAATATCAGTATATCTTGAAGGGAGTCTAAATAATTCTTTTATGCTAAGTATATTAACTACCTCATCTCTTACTTTAATAACTTCAGTGCCTTCCAATTCATGTATTTCACTAGGCTCTATTTTTATAGTTTCTAATATACTATTAATAGGAACGGCATAATATTCTTTTTCTGCATCCACTATCAAAGCCTGAATAATAGCTACAGTTAAAGGTATTCTTAAAGAGAAAGTAGAACCCTTACCATATTCTGTATCAATACCTACAGTACCATTAATTTTCTCTAGACTTTTTTTAACAACATCCATTCCTACCCCTCTTCCAGAAACATTTGTAATTTTGGAAGCGGTAGAAAAACCAGGAGCAAATATATATTCTAGCATTTGCTGTTCTGTTAATTTAGCATCAGCAGATACAAGTCCTTTTTTAACAGCACTTTCAAATATCTTATGAGGCTGCATTCCTTTACCGTCATCTGATATTTTAATAATAATGAGGTTACCTTCATGAGATGCCTGCAAAATTACACTGCCTACTCTAGGCTTTCCTGCATTTACCCTCTCTTCAGGCATTTCTATACCATGGTCTACAGCATTTCTTATAATATGCACCAATGGATCAACCAAAGTCTCTATTACAGATTTGTCAAGCTCAGTATCTTCTCCATACATTTCTAACTTGATTTCTTTACCTAAATCTCTAGATAAATCTCTTATTAAACGAGGAAATCTATTGAATGTTTGTGCTATAGGAACCATTCTTATTTTCATTACAGTTTCTTGCAATTCATTTGTTACTCTTGTAAGAAGCTGATAAGAACTTCTATATCTATCTAAAGTATATTTGAAATCATCTTCTATTTTTGATATTTCGTTTAACTTACTATTAAAACTATTAATATAGTTAGCTCTCAAGTCTTTAATTTCTTTTTTTTGTGCATAATCTTCAAACTTTCTAAGAATTTGCACTATAGTATCTCTATAATATTTTTTTATATCATTTATTGAATTTGAAATTAACTTACCATAAGAAGACAAATCATCATCATATTGAACATAAGAACTTTTATTTGTAACAAGCTCTCCAACCTGATTCATCATGGCATCTATTCTATCGCTTTCTACTCTCAAATAAGAACTTTGTCTATCAACTTTTTTATCTTTATTGACATTTTTTTCATCTTTCTTATTAACAGAGGACTCCTCTTTTGAATTTTTATTTGCAACCATCTTTTCATAATCTTCTAATATAAACTCTTCTATTTTTATTTCCTCTGTTGTTTCTGGGAAAGTTATATCATTAATTATATCATCATCTTCTTCAGGAGTAGCTAATAAATATATTACATCTTGATAAAACTCATCTCCCTCCAAATTTTGTAATGGAGGCACACTTGTAACAATATCGCCTTTATCTTTAAGAGCAACGAATACCTGAACCCCTCCAACTGTTCTCATTGGGCTTTCAGCATTAAATTTAACATGTACTAATTTTATTTTTAAGCCGTCATCTTTATGTTCTCTTATAGCACTTATAATACTATTATCTAAATTCAAATTATCATATATATTTGAAATTTTATCATCAGTTGTTTTATTATCTGCTGCCTTACTAGTATCTAGCTCTTCTGCACTAGTCTGTGTTTCTGAGCCTAATTTTGAATTTTTAAAATCATCTAGTTTTTTTATTTCGCCTTCTATATTTATAGAGCATACTGACTCATTACTAGCACAATTAATAAGCTCTTTTAAAATATCTATTCCTTTTAATAAAATATCTATAGTAGCATCATCAACATTAATTTTGTTATCTCTTATTAAATCAAGTAAATCTTCAAATCTATGGGCATATTTCTGCGTATCAAAAAGCTCCACTGCCCCAGCACTTCCTTTTAAAGTATGCACTGCTCTAAATATTTCCTGCACAGCATCAACATTATCTCTATCTTTATCAAGAATAAGAATATTCTCTTCTAATCTATCCAACATTTCAAAAGCTTCTTCAAAGAAATCTTTAAGCAAACTTTTTATATAATCATCCATTTAAAATCCTCATATTCTAAAAAAATATTATTACCCATTATTTATTATCGGATAATATTAATTATATCTATAAATTTTACTTGACAATATTAAGCTTTATTATATGATAAAATAAATTAAAAGTCTATATCATAAAGAGAGGCTCAATTATGAAGTTATGTATAATAGGTACAGGATATGTAGGACTCATAACAGGTGCTTGTTTAGCTGAAATGGGTAATTATGTTACATGTGTGGATAATGATAAAGAAAAATTAAAAAAATTAAAAAATGGAATTACTCCATTATATGAGCCTGGACTAGAAGAGCTTATAGTATCAAATGTGTCTGAGGGCAGATTAGAGTTTACAGATGATTTAGACTATGCTGTAAAAAAATCTATTGCTTGTTTTATAGCGGTAGGTACTCCTTCTGGAGATGATGGAAGCTGCGATTTAAGCTTTGTACTTTCTGTGGCTAATGATATAGGCAAGGCTATGAATGGATATAAGGTAATTGTTGATAAATCTACTGTACCTGTAGGAACTCATAAATTAGTAGAAGATGCTATTAAAAAACATTATAATGGTGAATTTGATGTAGTTTCTAATCCTGAGTTTTTAAAACAAGGTGCTGCTGTTGATGATTTTCTAAAGCCTGACAGAGTTGTTATTGGTTCTAATTCTGAAAAAGCAATAGATATTATGAGAGATATTTATAATCCATTTACAAGGACTGGCAATCCTATTATTATTATGGACGTGCGTTCTGCTGAGATGACTAAATATGCTGCTAATGCTTTTCTTGCTACAAAGATTTCTTTTGCTAATGAAATTGCCAATATATGTGAAAAAGTGGGTGCTAATGCTGATTTAGTTAGAATCGGTATGTCTAGCGACAGAAGAATAGGAAATCAATTTTTATTTCATGGGCTTGGATATGGCGGAAGCTGTTTCCCTAAAGATGTGCAGGCTTTAATAAAAACTGCTTCAGATTATGGCATTAATTCTGATTTACTTAAGGCTACTCATCAAGTAAATATTAATCAAAGAAAAATTTTTGTTGAAAAGATATTAAAACATTATAACAACGACATTAATGGAAAAACTTTTGCTTTATGGGGGTTAGCATTCAAACCTAGAACTAATGATATGAGAGAGGCTCCTGCTATCACAATCATTAATATGCTTCTTGAAAGGGGGGCTAAAATAAGAGCTTATGACCCTAAAGCTTTTGATAGTGCTAAGGCTATATTTGGAGATAAGATATATTATGCTGAAAACTCTTATGATGCTTTAGAGAATGCTGATGCTTTAGTACTTGTTACAGAGTGGAATGAGTTTAGAAGACCTAGTTTTGACAAAATAAAAGAATTATTAAAAGAACCTGTTATATTTGACGGCAGAAATCAATACGATAAACAAAGAATGACTGAAAGAGGAATAAAATATATATCTTTAGGAAATGCTTAAAGAATAATGATATATTTTACTTCAGATACTCATTTTTTCGGCAGTATGCATGCTAAAAGAAAGCTATTATTTAATGAATATGCTGACATGCATAAAACTATATTTGATAATTGGAACTCTGTTGTAAATGATAATGATGACATATATATAATTGGCGATTTCTCTAATGAAAAAGGATATATAAAAACTACAGAGCTTTTAAAAAACTTAAATGGAAACAAGTATCTAATAAAAGGCAGTAATGATAAATTTTTAGAAAATAAAAAATTCGACTATTCTCTTTTTAATTTTGTTAAAGATTATCATGTACTTAATTTTGAAAATAAAAAAATAATATTGTTCCACTACCCTATACTAGAATGGGAAGGCTATCATCAAAACTCAATTTTAATTCATGGTCATTGGCATCAAGACAAAAAATACAATACCAGAGCATTTAACGTAGCTTCAGATATTCATAATTTTACACCAGTATCCATAAAACAAATATTGAATAATATAAATTAAATGTTATTATATAATTATGAATATATACAAACAACTACTTTTAAATAGACTCCATAAAAACATACAAGATAAAAATAAAATAGAAAATGAAACTATAAGGCTTTTAACTTATGATGTAACAATAGAGCCTAAGATTGTAGAGCTTGAAGAGAAAAGCAGTGTATTATGTTCGATTTATTTTTATATAAAAGCTCCAATATTAGAAGAGGATTTTTATGAGTATTGTTCTGTTATAGCTAATGATAAATATAAGGCTATAGAGTTAGTTGCTGATGATTTTGTTTACTGTGCTTTTAATGGAATGATTGATTTTTTGAATGGTGTTTCTCATCATGAAATAGATACTTATATACTTGGAAATAAAAAAAGATTTAGTGTATGTGAAAGCCCTATAATAGGTCTTGGAAGTAGTATTGAAAAAGAAAAATTTTATAATGAATATGTAAAAAATGATGACAGTAATAATTATTCTTCTTTTTTATGGTATGCTATAAGTAAAGAGATTCCTTTTATGCTTGCAAATACTAGAGTAAATATTATTAAAGTTTATGGGGCTAAAATGCCTGATGGGGAAATTATTACAGAATGTTATATAAATAATAATCATAGTGAAAGTATTGAAAATGCTATAATTGAATATATTGATAAATGGGATAACAAAGAAGAGTTTTTTTCTATAAAGCAATTCTTTTTTATTCTTCAATATGATTATAGTTATAAAAAATATCCATACACGAGAGAAGAGATTGAATATTTTGTAATAGAATATGTATTGGAATTTGAAAAGACTCATCAAAATTATGAAATGTTTATAAACAACATTAAAAATATAATAACAGACAAAAACATAAGAGAAGAAATTATTAATTTCGTACCAGAAATATGCACAGAAAATGCTTTTAAAGATATTAAGTTCGATGAGAGAGTAAAAGTTAATATAGGCTCTAACAATTATACAATATTAAAAAGTCAATTTACAAGCTACAAATATATAGAAGATGCATTGATAGATGGATTTTCTAATAAAATATTTAAAGAAGAAACATTTAATAATCTCATTCATATAAGCAATTCCTACAATATTATATACGAAGCTATGCAAAATAATATTAAAACTAAAGACATAATAGTTTCAACAACATTTAATTTTACAGAAGATTATCAGTATATTTAAAATATATTATTCATATTATCTTTTATAGATGCATTTACAGAGTTAATGGAATCAAAACAATTTTGAAGCCTATAAAATATATAAGAATCAGTTTTTATTGGTTCTTTTAAATCTTTGCTGTTAAAATCATCAATTTCATTTTTAAATAGTTTTGCTATATTCTCTAAAATAAATGATATATTTTCAATAAACATAAGCATATTATTTTTATCTTCTTTTCTGTTGTATTTCTTTAACAAATATATTAACTGCTCAGCTTCTACTATAAATTTTCTATTTGCCTCTATAAGTGAATCTGCAATTGGAGTCCTTTATATTTAGTTTGATTTTTTTCATGTATTATAATATTGTTTTTTATCATATAAGCTTTTAATAATATTTCATACAAATAGCTTGAAGTATCTTCACTATTAATAACTCTTTTCATTTGATTAATTATCATAGTATCTATTTCTATAAGCTCGCTAATTTTATCAACCATACCCTTATGGCTTTCAGTTTTCATTATAAAATTGTCAAACAACCATACTATAAACAAAGCAATCATAATAAATCCTACTCTTGATGAAGTAGAAAGCAATTTCGTCATATATGGAAAAGAAGATATTAATGCAGACATTGTTCCGTATATTTTTTTAAATAAAGTATTAATAGAAGCTAAAGATAATACAAAGCATAATCCTATAAAAGGTATAATCATATAATAAGGCATATATCTAAATACAGCACCAAATATTAAAACGCCTATAATATTTCCTATAAGATTAATTTTTAAATTAGCCTTAACATCTTCATAAAAAGGATACATCATTATATAAGAAAGTATAGGAAGCCAATATCCACGTATAGCTATTTTCTCAGGCAAAAAATATCTAATTGTAAAAGTTATACACATTATAATGCCCATCTTTAAAGCAAATCTAAAATGACATTTATTAATATTAAACTCTTTTTTTATTATTCTAAATTTTAAATAAAACTCCTTTTCTATCTCTAAATCATCAGCCCTATTCTCAAACATATTATGCAGTATATTATCAAGCTTTCTTAATACATAAAGCCATTCATAATTTTTATTCTCATCGCTAAGAGTATAATTATCATTAAAAGTTTTTATTTGTTTTGTTATAGAATTAAACTCTTCTTCTTTTTTAGTAATATCATTTTTTAAAAACTCTCTAATATTCTCTAAAAGCTTATATAAATTAGAAAAATAATCAAAATCACTATCTATTAAATTATTAATATTTTTATACTCTTTTTCTATTAACTGATTAATCTCTTCCAAAAATAATACAAACTCAAAATCATTAATATTCTTATTGCTCATAATAGAGTTTCTTTTTAATGAATCTGTATATATAGAAGATGTATATAGTTTTATACTAGAAAACAAATCATCTATCTTTTTTAAATCACATTTTTTGCTGCATAGTAAGAGTAATTTTTTGTTTATAATTCCAATACATTTTGAAGCCAAAGCATTATTATTATTTTTAGTGATTATTTTGTTTAATGATAAAAATATAAATATAATTATCAAAGCAAAACCAATAGATTCCATTCTAAGAGATATATTTTCTATCGGAATATTATAAGCTTGAAATATCACATAAGCAAAACCATATATAAAATATCCCCTAGGCACAAAATCATCAGATAATAAAAACACTATCAAAAAAGGCACTACAAAATTAAGTATTATTATTAAAAAAATATTTTGTTCTGCAATGGTAGCTAGAAACCCAAGTAAAAGTATTCTAAAAGCTACAAGAGGATAATTTGATGCTGTAAAACTTTGACGCATTAATCCGCATATAAATATACTAACCACACCAATAGTAGAGTTTTCTCTTCCATAAAGTTTTGCTGTTATAACAAGAATAAAAAGCCCTACCAAAACACTTGGGGTAAAGTCTGCTACCCTTTTTAAAAAGGATATAAATATTTCTTTTTGCTTTATATAAAAATCTTTTGACAGAAGATTTGAATTTATTATTTTATTCATAATAATTACTATAAATAAAAACAAAAAATAGTCAATACAAAAATAATATATAACTTGCACAGGCGCCAAACATATTGCAGTTAGGAATTCCTTAATTTCTTAAAGTATAGCATAGGCGTATCATAATTTAAAGCAGAATGTATTCGTTTGTGATTGAAAAAATTATTATATTTTCTTAATTTCAGATTTGCTTTCTCTAAAGTTAATTCTTGTGTACAAAAATCATAAAACTCTTTTTGG
>OARM01000071.1_pt1 | contig 50949 bp, 44 predicted proteins | sample 1475591 | NCBI WGS metagenome assembly OARM01 (sample SAMEA3360676, study PRJEB22359) | human gut metagenome | biome: ENVO:urban biome; feature: ENVO:human-associated habitat; material: ENVO:feces | place: Bangladesh | collected 2011
AAGAATTCTATGACTTTTGTACACAAGAATTAACTTTAGAGAAAGCAAATAAAAAGCTACAAAAATATAATCATTTTTGGAATTAGGCGAATGCCCGCAGATGCGTAAACGAATACACTCTGCTTTAAATTATGATACACCTATGCTATACTTTAAGAAATTAAGGAATTCCTAACTGCAATATGTCTGGCTCCTGTGCAATATTTTTATAATTTTTTTATAGCTATATTTATTCTGCTTAAAAAATAGGTAACATTGCTTAATGTTTCAGTTAGAAGAAAGATAAGTTTATTTCTTTTTGTTGAATTAGCTCTATTTGACATCATCATAGTAGAAGAGAGTATTGTTTTTAATATGTTTGCTTTTTCTTGATAAGTTTTTATTGTTTTTATAGAAGTATCATAAATATTGTTTATTTTTTCTTCATCATTATTATTTTTTGCTTCATTATAAATATTTAATATTTCAATTTTAAACTCTTCTAATATAGTTTTTAATTTATTAAAAGCTTCTTTTATATTAGTTTTATCATTTTCTTTATATTTTTTATCAGCTATATTTAATGCCATATTTCTATCAAATACAAAATCATCAATATTTCCCTCTTCAATATACTCTATTTTTACAGCATCATAAGTCAGTCTTTTTATATTCATGTTTTTGTATTTATCTTTGAAACTTTTAAAATACTCTATTTGGTTTTCAAATACAAACTCTGTAGGAGGGTAAACATCAATATTAGTGTTGTTTTTTATTGTATTAAAATAATAAGATTCGAATGTTTTTATTTTATTTGTTTTGTTTATCATATACTCGTATGACAATGTATGCTTAATATGTCTTTGATAAAATGGATAGCTATTGTCAAAACCTATTAGAAGTACATCTTTAAAACCTGTATAGTATGCAAAATCAATCATAGTGCTTGCTACTGTACTTGAAGTATTTAATGCTGATATAGCAGTATAATCATTAATATATTTTATCAATTCTAAGTTTTCATTTGAACTAAATCTTATTATATTAGTTTTGTTTTCTAATCTTTTTGGTATTATTTTATTGCATGCTATATCCATTATTAAATATGGAAAATCAGCACTTTCATAAATAAAATCTAAAGAATTAAAAAATCCTCCGTCTACAGTAACTACAAAATCTGGTATTATATTATTTTTGCAAAGTACACTATAAGCTGTATCTACGCATATTACTATAAATGATTCTCTGTTATTTTTTATTTTTTTTATAGAATATTCCAAAGTAGGTCCAGGGCATATTAATAAAGCCTTAAAATCTTTGAATGCATCTTTTAATATAGATACATCAGAAGATTTACTAATATATTCACTATTAAATATAATGTTTTTTGTCCATATATTTTCAAAATACATATTTGTTAATATGTTAGACAATTCTTTTTCCATATTGTTTAATATATTAGTATAAAATATATTGGCATTATCTTTTTCCTCTTTTGTAAGTGATGGCAGCATTACAAGATTTATACCATTAATATTTTTATAATCTATTATTTTGTTTATATATTCTATGTCATCTTCAGAATCTATAAAAAAAATGTTTTCTTTGTTTGTAGAGTAAATATTATAGTATGAATACTTAAAAATGGCAGCATCTTCTACTACAATAACTATTTTTAAATCTTTTATAATTTCATCATTAAAATAATTGTTAATATTTTCTAATAAATATTTTAATATATATCCTAATCCATAACCGTATATTATTATTAGATTTTTGTTTTTATTTATATTTTCTAATGCTCTTTTACATTCATTTTCAATATTATATTTGCTATGTATTGCTCTATTATTTTTATATATTATTTTTAATCCATCTTTATTTACATCGATTTTATAAATATCAGATAATTCTTCTTTTTGCTGTTGCAGTTTGTTATGTAATTTTATAGATATATTCATTGAAATATGATAACAAAAAAATAGATAAAAATCAAATATGTAATTGACAAAAGTGTAATAATATAATACTATATTACGCGTTATATTTTTAAAAAATATTTACTTATATATTTGGAGAATTAATTATGCCATCAACTCCATTAGGTTTCAATAGTAAAAACGGTAAACAATATAAAGTGATGATAGTAGATGATTCTAGTATTATAAGAATAGCTGAGAAAAAAATATTATTATCAGAAGATTTTAATGTTGTTATGGAAGCAGATAATGCTATGGCTGCTTTGAAATATTTAAGAGAAATACCAGACAAACCAGATATTATAATGTTAGATTTTGAAATGCCTCAGATGAATGGTATAGATTTACTTAAAAGAATAAGAGCTTTGAATTATGAAGGCAAAATAGTTGTTGTTACTTCACATACTAATAAAGACACTTTTATGGAATTTGTAAATCTTAAAGTAGATACCTATATTGCAAAACCAATACAACGTCAAATAATAATTGCGCATTTAGCGAGAATACTTGGAAGATTTGATTATTTATAATATAAAATATTTAATTATTATTTAATTCTATTATAATATCAACTTCTGTTAATGAGCATTTTAATTTAGCTGCTATTTCTTTATTGCTAAGACCTTCTTTATGTAGCTTTAGTATATTCTCATGTTTTATTTTTTCATTAGAGTTATAATCATTAGCAGAGTTGTTATCTTCTGAATTATTATTTCTGTTTAATGTTATGTTGTTTCGTATAGTCATATCGAGTTGCTTTCTTAATTTTTCTATGGCTTCTTTTTTACTATTTTCTTTTATTTTTCTTATTTCATCATATCTGCTAATTTTTATTTCTTCTTTTTTAGAATTATTATCTTCTTTAATTGTTTCTTTAACATTATTTTCTTCTATTTGTTTGTTTTCTTTTTCTATTTTTTCTGTTTTTTCTATTGTGATATCTTTTTTATCATCTTCCACTTTTATATCTAATATATTTTTTTCGTCTAATGAAGATACATCATATTTCATTTTTATGTTGGCATTTAGAGTAGCTTCTTTCTTTTCTTTTAATTGACTAAATTGAGGATCTTTTTCATTTAATTGTTTATTTAAATTATTCGCTCTAGTTATAGCATCTTCTAATAATGATATTCTGCTTAATGCTATATTATTAAATTCTTTAACCAATGCTTCAATTTCATCTCTTGCCTTTTTTATAACCTCTTTTTCTAATCTCTCCCTCGCTCTTGAAACTATATATACATAAAATAATGGCATTACAACTGCTAATATTATAACATTGATTATTATACTAATTAAGATTTGCATTTTTTAGAGTTATCCTATTTTTATCCAAATATATCTATTTTTAATCCTTTACTTTGCTCAGTAAGGGATACTTCTTCTATCTCTATATTATTATTTTGGCTATCATCATAGTTTTGATTAAATACAGATTTCTTTTTATTTTTTTTTCTATATGACATATAACCTTTATTTTTTTGATTATCTTTTTTTTCTTTAATTTTATTATCTTCAGCAACGTTTTCAGATTTTACAACTGTTGAATCTTTTATGTATGAATCTCTATGTATATCCTTATCTTCAGATTGCATGGCTATTGTTTTGGCTGCCATTCTTACATGTTCCATTCTGCCTATATGCGATTGCTGCATATAAAGCACTTGTAAATCTAAAGGTGCTATAGGCATTTTTTATAAATCTCCGTATATTATGCCATAAATTTATCCTATAATAATAAATATATATAATTTTTATTTTATTGCAAGTTAAAAATATAATGCATAATAAAATCATTGACTTTTATTCTATGTATAGTATTATAACGTATCCTTAAATAATAATAACTAGGAGTTTTTTGATGATATACTATAAAGATAATATTTTAATGTGTGAAGATATTGAGATTAGAAATATTACAGATGTTTATAAGACTCCTTTTTATATTTATTCAAAAAACGATATATTACAAAAGATTAGGTTTTTAAAAAATGTATTTTCTGATATAGAGAATCATTCTATTGTTTATGCTATTAAGGCTGAGAATAATTTATCTATATTAAAGATGATGATAGAAGAGGGGATTGGAGGAGATGTAGTATCTATTGGCGAGACTTTGAAATATATAAAAGCAGGCGGAAAGGCAGAGAATATAGTATTTTCAGGTGTTGCTAAAACAGAAGAAGAGATAAGAAAATCAATAGAATTAAATATAAAGCGTTTTAATATAGAATCTATTCCAGAGGCAATAAGAATAAACTCTATAGCAAAGGAATTAAAAAGAAGAGTAAAATGTTCTATAAGAGTTAATCCGAATATAGATGCTCATACTCATGAAAAAATTACAACAGGAATTAATGGAAATAAATTTGGTATTAGTATAAAGACAATTAGGGAAAATGCTAATATGTTAAAGTCTTTAGATAATATAGAAATAGATTCATTATCTATGCATATAGGCTCTCAAATGGTAGATGCTGAACCTTTTTATAAAGCAATACTAGTAATGAGAGATTTGATAGCGGAGGTTAATAGTTTAGGCTTTAATATAACAAATATAGATATAGGCGGAGGATTTGGCGTAAGATACAACAGGGCACATTCTGGATTTGATTTTGATAAGTTTAAAAAAGATAGTATAAGTCTTCTTAAAGATATGAAACTTAGTGTTACAACAGAGCCTGGAAGATATTTTGTTGCAGAGTCTGGTGCTTTGATAATGAGAGTTGAATATATAAAAGAAGAGCTTAGCAGAAAGTATGCTATTTTAGACGGCGGTATGAATGATTATGTTAGGGTTGCTATGTATGAAGCTTATAATGAAATAATGCCTTTAGTAAAAACTGATAAATATTCAAATTATGATTTTGTAGGACCTATATGCGAAAGCTCTGATGTGTTTGCTAATGATAGAGAATGCGAAACTCTTAAAGAGGGTGATTATGTTGCTTTGCTTGATGCTGGTGCTTATGGCTTTAGTATGGCTAGCAATTATAATTCACGTCCATTAATATCACAGGTGATGATAGACAAAGATAAACATTATATTATAAGAAAAAGACAGAGTTTTGAAGATATGATAAAAGATGAAATAATATAATTTTTGTATTTGTTTTAATTGTTATGAATGTTTATTAAATTTAAATAGTATTTTGAAATTATAAAAAAGAATTATAGAATTTTTATAAGGTATATAAACTAATAATATTTAATAAAATAAATATTATTAGTTTTGTTTATTTAAAATATTTTCTTTTTTACAATAATCGCAGAGGAACTCTTTAAACTTATGTACTGTATCTCTGCTCATGGCATGTTCTATTAAACAAGCTTCTTCGTCTGCTATTTTTTCATCTATATTTAATACTTTAGTTAAGAAATAATAGAATATTGCATGTCTTTCAGCTATATCTTTTCCTATAGCTCTTCCAGAATCTGTTAATTCTATATCTCCATAATGTTCATGTTTTATATGGCCCAATTTGGATAATGTTTTTATAGCTGTATTAACGCTTGCCTTTGAGCGTCCTACTAAATCTGCTATATCAGTAATTCTAATAGCTTCTTTAAACTTTTTTTCTACTTCCAAATTGTATATAGTTTCTAAATAATTTTCTAATATAGGTGTCATTTCTTGTTGTCTCATACGAATGATTTTAATATAAAAAATATATAAGTCAATATAAAATACATAATTTTTCATTTTTTGTAAAGCTTTTATTAAATATCAATATTAATTTTTCTATATTGTATATAAGTTGTAAAGATGATGGAGGTTTGTAAATAATTTTTTATAAATAAAAACTTGAAATTTATTTTAAATATGTTATAATACATGCATATTTAATTTTGGAGAGTTCGTTCAATTGGTAGAGCAGCGGTCTTGAAAACCGCCGGGCTAACACCCATGTGGGTTCGAGTCCCACACTCTCCGATTTGGTTTGAGCTTCTTTAAATAAGGGGCTTTAGCTCATCAGGATAGAGCACTGGTTTCCTAAACCGGGTGGGCAGGTTCGAGTCCTGTAAGCCCCAATTACAATACAATCATGAATTTAAAACTTTTTTTATCCTATTACTTTAATCTTAAAAAACTCAAAAAAATAAAATTGTTTGTTTTTGATATAGACGGTGTTATGACCGATGGCAAACTTATATTTGATGATAATGGCGTAGAAACTAAATTTTTCAATACTTTAGACGGTATGGGTGTAGTAATGGCATTAAAAGCTGGAATTAAAATTGCTGTTATTACTGGAAGTAAGGCTAGTTGTGTGAAAAAAAGATTTGATAAGTTTAGAATACATGGTTTTGAAGATTTAATACAGGGTGAAGAATATAAAATGCCTGCTCTTTTGACATTAATAGAAAAATATGGTTTAAAAAATGAAGAAGTTGCTTATATGGGTGATGATGTTATAGATTTAGCACCTTCAAAATATGTTGGGTTTTCTTTTGCACCAAAAAATGCTATTAAAGAAGTAAAAAAAATTGCTAATATAGTATTAGATAAAGAGGGAGGAAATGGTGCTGTAAGGGCTGCCATAGATATGGTATTAAAGGCTAGGGGTGATTATGAAAAAATTCTTAAAGAGTTTTATTCTTTTTAATATAATGATATTTTCTATAATCTCTTGTACTGATTTTAGCAAGATAGGACAAAATACTGGAGATGATAATTTTGAACGCCCTCCTGAGATGGAATTTTATGGTTTTAGAAGAGAAAGCTATGTTACCAATTTCAAACAAATGGATATGTTTGCAACTAATGCTAAGTTTTATGACAGCAGAGCTTTAATAGAGTTATATGATTCACGTAATTATACTTATGATGCTGATGGCACTATTGCAGCAAGAGTATCCGGAGAGTTTGCTAAAATAAATAAAAATACTTTATATACAGAAATATTTACAAATGTTGTTGCAAAGGCTTCTAATAATAGTACTCTATATACTGAGTATGTACAGTATGATCATGAGAAAAGCCATTTTAAAAGCCCTGTACCAATTAGAGTAGAGCAAGAAGATGGAAGCTGGCTTACTGGAAGCAGTATGGAGGGTGATTTGGCTATGGAAAATATAACTGTATATAATGAAAAAGATGAAGGCGATGCTATAGGAGTGCCAATTGCTGAAGAGTAAGATTTTTTATTCATTTGTAATTTTATTTGTATTAATATCTACATTAATGCCTCAATCTCAAAGAAGTGCTGATAAATTTACATACGACAATAAAAATCAAGTTTTTCAATATACAGGCAATTCTAGATTAGAAGATAAATCAGCTTTAATAACAAGCTATAAGATGACTTTTTATAAAGAAACAGAGCTTGCAACATTCACAGGAAAGGTTAGACTTTTAAGTAAAACAAACGGCTCTACAATAGATGCAGGATATGCTAGCTATAATGGTAAAACTAGATATGCATATGCTAGAAATAATCCAATACTTCGTTCATCTACAAACAATATGACAATAAAAAGTACTTTTATGGAGAGAGATTTTAATACTCCTACTGCAAAGGCTATAAGCAATGTTCATCTTATACATATAGATAAAGAAAATGACAGAAGAACTGATGGATATTCTGATGAGTTAATTTATGATATGGATACGCAAATTTCTGTGTTAAAAGGAAATCCAAGACTTTATCAAGGCAGCGATAGAATAGAAGGCGAGATATTGGAGTATAATGCAAAAACTTCTACAGCAAATGTTATGGGAAGAAGTAAGATATATATACTTCAAACTAATGATTATGTTCAAACTGGTGAAACTAATGAAACTAAAAATAGCAAGGTGAGTAATTATAATATTGTAACGGCGGATAGACTTTTTCTAGATGAAAAGGGTGGGGCAAATCAGACTAATAGATTTTTATATGCTTATGGAAATGTTAATGCTTATTTCTTTGAAGAGAATATGATACTTAAAGGCGGATATATTATATATGATATGGATAATGAGCATATATATATGTATCAAGAGCCTTCTGTAAGAATACCAGACAGAGGAATAATATCTTTCGGTGAGTGGATAGAATATAAAAGAGATGAGAAGTTTAGAGATATTATATTTCACAATGATGTTGTGATGGTAGATTATGATGAAGGTATATCATTAGAGGGTGATTTACTTCATCTTGACCCTGATACTAAGGTTGCTACAGTTAGCGGTTCTCCGCATGCTTATTTAGAAAATAGAAGCATGAAGATAACTTCTGTTACTATGCAGATATTTAATGATGATGAGAAATTAAGGGCTAATGGAAATGTTTATGTTGAAATGAAGGATATGAACTCAAAAAGTGCTTGGGCTACATATTTTGATAAAGCTAAATATTTAAGATTATGGGGAGAAAATCCTTATCTTTCGCAAGAAAATAGTATTGTTAGAGGTCGAGAGATTAGATATTATGTAGAAACAGAAAGAATAGAAGCATATGGTGTAAGCGGTTCTATGTCTGAGTGATTTGTTATTATGAAAAAAATATTCTTTCTTACACTATTTATTATATCTATTATCTGCTCTTGCAATAAAACTATAAAACCGTTAAATAAAAATAAAGAATATGTTGTAAATATTACATATGTTAAAGATAATAATCTAGCTGCATTAAATCCGTCAGATTTTTTTTATATTTTTAATTCAAAACTTCCATTATTAACTTATGAATTATTAGGTTATAGAATAAAATATGTATTAAAAGAAGGAATTAATGCTGAAGACTTTTATAAGAACAATAGAAAACTTTTAAATAAGAATATTGAACTTTTTAAAAGAGATTATATTGATATAAAAAAAACAAGTAATAGTATTTTAGCAAAAAATATTCTTTACTATTCTCTTTCTAATGAAACCTACAGCAGCCTAAAAACTTTATTTAATTATGATAGTTCAACAACCTCATTAGAGGAATTAGCTTTAAATATAGCACCTAGTTTTAAACAAAATATATTAACACTCTGGAATACACCATTACCAAACGGAAAAAAATTACTTAGAGAAGATATTGTAGCTATGTATACAGCACAATATTGGAGAGTTATAGGAAGTGCCTTAAAAGATTCTAAAATAGATTCGCATATTATAATAATAAATATGCCTATAACAGCAAACTATAAAGGAGCTGATGCTAAAGCTATATCTGAGGCTGGAGTAATAGATAGGTTAGTACTTGAAAATAAAAATATTGAAAATACAAAGTCTTTAGCTGTAATTAGCACTTATCCTTTTCTATCTAATAATAAAGTTTTTGTATCTCAAAGAGGTGTTGTGAAAATTGACAGCAAAACTTTAAATGATATATTTGCTTATTATATACTTCAAACTATTGCTATGATGTTTAATAAATATGATATACATACAGAAGAAAAACATTCTATTATGTCTGAAGTTGAAAATCTTAACTATATTAATTGGTATAATAATATTATAAATTATGAGTTAAGAGCTCCATATAAAGGGTTAAAATATTATAAAGATAGTATAAAATATTAATTAATTTTTATAATATCTGCTATAATATTCATAGCTTTTCATTACTCTTTCAACATAAAACTCTGTCTCTTCTATATCTATAAACCTTGCAGTACGATACATATTATTTGTACCATATTCTTTTTTCCATCTGTTTCCTCTTCCAGAACCAGCATTATAGCTAGCAGCAACTAATGCATAATTACTAGCATTTTGACTTTGGAATAACCAGCTTAAATGAGATATGCCAATATTAATATTTTGTTTAGCATCTGTTAAGTTTAGAGGGTTATATCTGTATCTTGATTTTTTATTTTCAGCAGCGGCAGTTGTAGGCATTAATTGCATAAGCCCCATTGCCCCAACATAAGATTTTGCTTTTACATCAAATAAACTCTCTTCTCTCATTATAGAGTATACAAAATTTGGCTCTATTTTATAATATTTTGCCTCAGGTACAACATATTCATCAAAGCATCTAGGATAAACATATTTTCTAAACTCATCTGGAAGTAAATCCACATTGTCATAATAATTATATCCAAAATATTTTCCTATATTAGCACAAATCTGCATAAATCTCTTTGTGTTTAATGATGACTTATATATCTTTTCTGCATAATAAAATAAAGGGTAAGTAACCTGTGTTTTTTGATAAACTGTATTAAACTCTCTATAAGCATTGTCCATATCACCATAATAATATAATAATATAGGTTTATTTACTTCCTCTCTTGTTTGCAAAGATAATTCATTGAATATTTCATTTTCTTTTTTATTAGAATAAAAGTCTTGAACAAATTTATTTTGCATAAATATTTCTTTAGCTATAGCTCTTGCTTCTTTTACTAAATTATCTTCTTTTTTAGTTACTATATAATCTATAAACTGCATTTTATCAAGCATTTGCATAGTTTGGGTATAATTTGAATCAGCATAATATTTTTTTGCTTCGTTTAAATAGTAAGTATTGCTTTGAGAAACATTGTTTATCATTTCATCAGTTGCTAAACTTAAAGCCCCTTTTACATAAAAAGGATTTTTACTTTCAAGCAGACTTTTCATTATATACTTATCTCTTGTTTCAGTATCACCCAATTCTTGAGTAGCCCACATATACCATGATAATACAAAGTCATGTCTGTATTTTGGATATATTTTGTCTAATTCATTAATTGCATAATATGTTTCTGTTTTATTTTTTAATTTTAATGCCTTTCTTAAATAACTCTTTAATGAAAGTTCTGTATATCTATTGTTATGGAAATTCTTTAAAGAGTTTGTCAAATATTTTTTAGCTTCAGGCAAATTATTATTATTTAAACTTATATTAATAAAGCTATTATAAATTCTTGGCACATAACTATCTTTTGGATAATTTCTTAAAAAAGTATTATATAACTCTCTTGCTTTAGTATAATTTTTTAGCCTTTCATAATTATTAGCATTCCAATAAATTGCTAGTTTTCTATATTCTTTATTGTTGGTATTAGCAAGATATTCATTAAATAATGTAGAAGCACTTTCTCTGTTTCCTGCTAATTGATTAATTCTTGCTTTATAATATATTGAATTGTTTTTGTAGGCATTAAGTTCTATAAGATTATTAAAATATTTTAAAGCGGCAGTTCTATATCCAGCATCATATAATTCTACAGCTGCTTTATATTTTATATTATTATTAAAATTATATATCTCTTCTTCAAAATTATTATTTAAATATATTAAAGCTTCTCTGTTTATGTATTTTTTAGTTAACTCTAATGCTATTAATTTTGCTTTATTAGTGTCTTCAGTTTCTTTCATTGCTTTTAATCCAACAAACTCTTTTATCCATTTTTGTTTATTGCTGTTGAAAAAATTACTTATAGGATAATCGTCTTTGTAGAACTCTGCTAATGCTTTATATTGTTCAGCAAAAGGGTATAATGATGACCTTGGATATTCTGTCATAAGTTTAGAATATAAATCTATTGCCTCATCATACATATTAGTACTTAAAGCACTTTTTGCTCCATAATATATAATATAATCTCTTATTAATAAATCATTGCTGCTGTTTATTAGATTTGTAAATTGTGCATATGCTTTTTTATATTGCTTATCATTATATAGTTTTAATGCACTGCCGTAATTTAATTTATTCTTTGATACTATATCAGGTATATATGCTTTTCCTTGAGCACCTAATCCGGAAGTCATTATTATAATAATTAATTCAAAAAGTATAACAAAGATAATAATATTCTTTTTCATAAACACCTACTAATATATATTATATTAACTATAGTATTTTATTCTTTTTTCTATCTTTTTGCAAACATATTTAAAATTATTTATAGTTTAATTTATTTATATCTGTTTTTTTTTATAAAACAAAAAATATATATATTTATAAAAATGAAACAATGAATAATTTATATTTACTTTTTTTTGTTTTAATATTATAATATTTGCAATTAAAAAATGAGATGTATTTAAAAAATAGAGGAAATGAAATTGAAAATAAGAGAATTATCTCGAATAAGCGGTGTGTCTCCAGCAACTATTTCTAGAATGCTAAAAGATCCTAATTCTGTAAAAGTATCTACAAGAAATAAAATAAATGACATTTTAAAGAATAATGGCATAGATAATTATTTTTCTATGAATGCTATAAAGAGAGTTATTTTAATAATTCCAGATTTAAGTAATAGCTTTTATATAGATATGTTTAACGGTATAATATCTGTTGTACAAAAATCTGATATACCATTTGAAATATATTTAACTAATGAATCTATTGAAGAGGAAACAAAAATATTCTCTAGGATAGAAAATGATAAAGATATAGGAGTGATATGGGTTCCTGCTTCTGCTAAAAGAGATAAATTGCCATATAATAAAAATAGTAATATTGTATCGTTGGTTGATAGAGATTTAGAATTTGAAGATATATATATAAAAAATCTATCTAATAATTTTAGTGCTGCTAAAAAAGCAACTGATTTATTAATAGAGGGCGGGGCAAAAAATCCTATTATAATAACAGGAAGTCTTAATTTAAGTAATGCACAAGAGAGAAAAGATGGATTTTTAGAGAGTATTAAGAGCCATAATTTGGATAATGGAATGGAAAGAGTATATTATGGTGATTTTAATAATAGCGATAGCGGGTACTATATAATTAAAAAACTTGTAGAAGAAAATATAAAATTTGATTCTATATTAGCGGCTAATCAAATAGTTGCTATAGGTATATTAAAGGCTTTAAAAGAATTAAAATTATCAATACCAGAAGATGTATCAATAATATCATTTGACAAGGTAGTTAATTTGTATTCAGAGAATCAGAATATATCAGAAGTAGTTTTTCCAGCATTTGACATAGGAGTTAATGCTACTGAAGTGTTATTAGAACAGCAAAGTTTAAATATGTCTAAACAAATATATAATTTTTCTGCTCAATTTAATTTGAGAGGAAGTGAGAAAAAATTATAATATTGATAATGTATTTATCAAAAATAAAGGCTGCTAATGTTTCAAGCAGCCTTTTTATTAAAGTTAAGAATATAGAATATATAATTAATTAATAAGCTTTCTTATATAAAGCCAATATATCGTCTAATGTTACATCTCTAGGATTTCCGCCAGTACATACATCAGCTAAAGCATCTTTTGCTAATCTTGGTAAATCTTCTTCTTTGATTTTTAATTCTCTTAAATTAGCAGGAATATTAACATCTTTAGAAAGTTTTCTAACAGCCTCAACAGCTTTTTTAGCAGCTTCTTCTTTGCTTAATCCATCAACTTTTTCACCCATTGCCACAGCTATATCAACATATTTATCTATACAAACAGGCATATTAAATTCCATAACAGTAGGAAGAAGTACAGCATTAGCAACACCATGAGGAATATCAAATATAGCTCCAAGCGGGTGAGCCATAGAGTGAACAATACCAAGTCCAACGTTACTGAAACCCATACCAGCAACATACTGAGCAATACTCATTCCGTCCATGTCAGTCATGTTCTTATCTTTAACAGCACCTCTTAAGTGTTTAGATATAAGCTGCATAGCTTTATATTCAAACATATCAGAAATAGTATGAGCACCTTTAGTAATATAACCTTCAATAGCATGAGTTAAAGCGTCCATACCAGTAGCAGCAACAAGACTGTTAGGCATAGAAGCCATAAGTTCAGCATCTACAAAAGCAATTATAGGTATATCTTTAGGGTCAACACAAACCATTTTTCTATTTTCTTCTTCGTTAATTATTACATAGTTGATTGTAACCTCAGCAGCAGTACCGCAAGTAGTAGGAAGTGCCATAATAGGTACGCTTTTATTTTTAGTAGCAGCAACTCCTTCAAGAGATTTAACATCAGCAAAATCAGGATTGTTTTTTGTGATACCTATAGCTTTAGCAACGTCCATTACAGAACCTCCTCCAACAGCTATTAAGAAATCAGCACCAGATTCATTATATTTTGCTAAACCGTCTTTACAGTTTTTAATAGTAGGATTTTGCTTAATATCCAAAAATACATCATAAGCAATATTAGCACCATCTAAAACATCTTTAACTTTTTTAAGTACACCGCAAGAATCCAAAACTTTATCACTTACTAAAAGAGCCTTCTTGAAACCTCTTGCTTTAATTTCTGTAGCAAGCTCGCTTCTTATACCTATGCCAAAATAACTTGTTTCATTTAAAATGTATCTAGCCATTAAAATACTCCTTTTTTTAAATTATTTCTTATATAAAAAATTATTAAAAATCATTTCTTCTTAGACTTAGAAGATTTAACTGTTGTTTTTGTTGTTTTTTTAGTTTTATGTTTTACATTAAGACCATAATTTTTGAACTTTTCTAAAACAATTTCCATTTCAGCATCAGATAAAATAGAGTAATCACCAATACCTCTTACTCCCATATATAATCTAGCTAGATTTTCAACTTCCATCATAACATGATATGCTTTTTGTAATGTTTCATCAGCAGCTAAAAGTCCATGATTTTTGAGTATGCAAGCCTTATATCCTTTCATAGATTTAGAAATATTGTCGCATAATTCTTGAGTGCCGTATGTTGCATATTTAACACAAGGAATTTTATTTCCTCCAGCAACGCCTACCATATAATGAATAGCTGGAATATAATCTATATTTAAAATAGAAACCATAGATGAATAAATAGCATGATTATGTATTACAGCATTAAAAGTAGGGTTATCTTTAAGAATAGATAAATGAAATCTCCATTCGCTTGAAGGTATTTTATCTTTTTCTGGTTTTCCATTACCATCTACAAAAACAATATCATCAGGCGTCATAATCTCATAAGGCATACCTGAAGGTGTAATAAGCATACCGTCTTTAAATCTTATGCTTATGTTTCCAGCAGTACCTTGATTAACACCATCTTTTCTCATATTTAAACAAGCTTCTATTATGCTTTTAGCTAAATCTTTTCTGTTTGCAGTAGCCATTTTTTCTCCTTAAAAATTTTATTATTTAAAAAACATTATATTTGTTTTATATCAAAACTATTAACAACTAATTTTCTCATTTCGTTGGTATCTTTTAAAACCCCTAAAGCTTTAAATTGTGCTAATATATTACCAGTAGCAGTGCATTCTATAGGTCCTACTGAAACAGTTAAATTAGTTTTTTCTTTTGTAAGCTCGCATATTAATTTATCTTTTGTTCCGCCGCCTACAATGCATAGTTTATTAATATCTTTATTTAAAAGTTTTTTAAGACTATTAATATATTTAGCATAACTTTCTGCTAGAGAATTATATACAGAAGCTATTATAACACCTTTTTTATCTTTTTCTATATTAGCCTGATTAGTATCTTTATAATAATTTAATATTTCATCTTCTATGTCTTTAGGATTATAGAATCTATTATCATTAATATCTATTCTGTGTTCATCTTTAATATTATCTCTTGCAAGCTGTTCCATATCGTTGAATGAGATTTGATATTTCTTTTGAAGAAGCTGTATAGTCCAAAGTCCGTTAATATTTTCTAAGAATCTTATAGTGTTATTATAACCCATTTCATTTGTAAAACCATTTTCAAAGGCTTCATCAGTTAATACTGCTTCTTTCAATTCTACTCCAAGCAAAGACCATGATCCAGAAGATAAATATGCTGTATTATCATCAAATATAGGAGCAGATAATACAGCAGAAGCGGTATCATGAGAAGCAACAGCAATAATATCAAATGGCTTACAGCCTAAATAATCTGCTATTTCTTGTTTTAATAAACCTTTTTTGCTTCCTGGTTCTTGAAGTGATGGAAGTTTGTTAATATCAAAATTAATCTTTTCAAGAATTTCTTTTGACCATTCTTTTTTGTTTATATCTATAAGCTGAGAAGTAGAAGATATTGTATATTCAGCAGAAATATTGCCTGTTAAAAAATATCCAAATAAATCCGGAGTAAATAATAATTTTGAAGCATTATTTACTATATTTGCTCTGCCTTGTATATCTTCGTATATTTGCATTATGCTGTTAAAAGGCATGCAAGATATTCCAGTTATTTTGTATAATTCTTTGGCAGATAATCCGATTTTTTCTAGTTTTTTTATAGTATCTATGGTTCTAGTATCTCTATAATTTACAGGGTTAGACAATAATTCTCCGTTTTTATCTAAATAACCATAATCAACACCCCAAGAATTAATACCTAAAGATGAAGGCTGAATACCCATATCTACAACTTTTTTAATTCCTTTTAACAATTCATTATACATATATATAAAATCTGTATAATAATAGTTATTAATTTTTATAGGGGATAAAGAAAACCTATGTACTTCTTCCAAAGTCATTTTATCATTTTCAAACTTTGATAAAAATATTTTACCTCCAGAAGAACCAAAATCACAAGCTATTGAATAAATTTTACTAGTCATAAAAAAACACCATTTTTATAATCTAATATAATTATAATCAATTTTTATTTCCTATTCAATAAAAAAATAATCTTTTTTATTAAAATGTCATTTTTTTGTTTAAAAATATCATTTTTTAAAACAATAATTATTTTTTTATAAAAATTTTATTATTTTATAAAAAAATAACATATTTTATTGATTATTGTTATTATTTTTACTAAAATATTAATTAGATAAAAAATAAATTAAGGATAAATCATTCTATGACTGATAATATTATTTTAAAAATGACAGGTATAGAAAAGAGATTTAAAGGTGTTTATGCTTTAAAAAACTTTAATTTTTCTTTAGTTAAGGGTGAAATACTCGCTTTAATAGGTGAAAATGGTGCTGGTAAATCTACTCTTATGAAAATTTTATCTGGTATATACAAAAAAGATTCTGGCACTATAGAATACTTTGGAAAACCTTTAGAAGTATCAGGACCTAAAGAAGCTGAGGAGATGGGGATATCAATAGTGCATCAAGAGTTAAATTTGATGAATCATTTAACTGTAGCACAAAATATATATATAGGTCATGAGCCTTTAAATAAATTTGGACTTATAGATGATAAATTGATGATAAGACGTGCTGGTAAAATATTTAAAGGTATGAATGTGGATATAGACCCATCTGCCAAAATAGGTTCTTTAACTGTAGGAAAACAGCAATTAGTAGAAATAGCAAAAGCATTAACTCATAATTCAAAGATATTAATACTTGATGAACCAACAGCAGCTTTAACAGAGTCTGAAACAAAAGAGCTTTTTAGAATTATTAAAGATTTACAAATAGCAGGTGTATCAATAGTATATATTTCGCATAGATTAGATGAGTTATTTATATTATCAGACAGAATAACAGTTATTAGAGACGGAGAATATATAGACACAAAAATAACAAAAGAAACTAATAAAGATGAAATAGTTAACTTGATGGTTGGACGTGTTATATATGAAACACCTAAAACTGAAAGTAAAGTAGCAAAAGATGCTAAAGAGATATTAAGAGTAGAAAATCTAGTAGTACCTGGTGTTGTTAAAGATGTAAGCTTTTCTTTGAAACATGGAGAGATATTAGGATTTGCGGGACTTATGGGTGCTGGAAGAACAGAAACTGCAAGAGCTATTTTTGGTGCTGATAAATTTGAAAGCGGTAAAATATTTGTTGATGGAGAAGAGGTATCAATTAAATCGCCAGTTGATGCTATAAAAAGCGGTATTGGTTATCTTTCAGAAGACAGAAAAAGATATGGTTTAGCATTAGGTCTTCCTGTGTTTGAAAACATGATGATGGGTAATTATGATAAGTTTTCAAATATGCTTATGGTTCAAAATCTTAAAGTAAAAAATACTGCAGAAGAAGAAGTAAAATCATTAAATATTAAAACGCCGTCTGTAGAACAGTTGGTTAAGAATCTATCTGGAGGAAATCAGCAGAAAGTTGTAATAGCGAATTGGCTTATAAAAGAATGTAAGGTATTAATATTTGATGAGCCTACTAGGGGAATAGATGTAGGAGCAAGAAGTGAGATTTATAATCTTATGGAAAAATTAGTATCTATGGGAAAATCTATAATAATGATTTCATCAGACTTAGTAGAAATACTTAGAATGAGTGACAGAATATTGGTTATGTCTGAAGGCAAAAAAACAGGCGAATTAGACATAAAAGGAACTACTCAAGATGATATTATGAAATATGCTACTATGAGATAATATCATTTACTATAAAAAAAATAATATTATGGAGTTTATATATGTACAATATTGAAACTAACACTTTTACTGGTAAGTTATGTTTTAAAGCTAGAATGAGGAGAAAAGTAAGAAATTCTCTAATATATCTAAAAAATAATGGACTTCAAAAATTTTTAACAATAGTTGCTCTTCTTATATTGTATGTCTTTTTTGTTATAGCAGGAAGAAATTTCTTTACATTTGATACATTTTCATTGATATTAAGAAACTCTTATTTTATTGGATTTTTAGCTATAGGTGTAACATTTGTTATAATAACAGGCGGTATTGATTTGTCCATTGGTTCTCTTTCTCTGTTTGCGGCAATGGTTGGTGGCGTAATGATAACAAATTTCAAAACACCTATGTGGGCAGTGCTTATTATAGTAATAGCAGTGGCAACTTTAGGCGGATTTATAAATGGCTGTTTAATTTCATATTTCCATTTGCCTCCATTTATTGCTACATTAGGTATGTTAATGGTTACAAAAGGTTTATCTGGTATTGTTTCAAAATCTCAAACTATATATTATCCAACTATAACAGACCCTGATTATGGTTGGTTTAGAGTATTATTTAACGCTACAGAATCTAATTTCCCATCTGGTTTTATAATGCTAGCCATATTTACAATAATATCTGTAATTGTGCTTACTAAAACAATAGTAGGAAGATATATATTTGCTTTAGGAAGCAATGAAGAGGCTGCAAGACTTTCTGGTATAAAAACTAATAAATGGAAAATAATTGCTTATACTATAGCAGGATTTTTTTGTGGTATAGGAGGTTTAACTTTTGCTGCTAGCTATTCAAGCATAAGTCCTGGAGCTGGACAGGGTTATGAGTTTGATGCGATTGCTGCAGTAGTTATAGGAGGAACTTCTCTTTCTGGCGGTGTTGGTTCTATAATAGGTACTATAATTGGTGTATATATAATGTCTGTACTTAAAGTAGGACTTCCTTCTGTTGGTGTTGAGCAGTTCTTCCAATACTTTACTATAGGTATAGTAGTTATTATAGCTGTACTTATAGACGTTTATAGAATAAAAATGTCTAATAAAGTAAAAAAAGTTGATGTAAAAAAAGAAAAACGTGAACAGCTTGAAGAAGAAATTGAATCTTATAGAGTAAGAATAGATTATATGATATCTGATAATACTAAAGACTATTCTAAAGAGATATCAGAGGTACAAGCTAAAATTAATTCTTTATTAGAAGAAAAGAAAAAATTAAAATGATAATATCTTTAAATTAAAAATAAAAAAATATTTTTTAAGGAGAATAAAATGAAAAAGATTTTATTACTAGCTACTACTTTAATAGGATTAACAGTTATGTTGGCAAGCTGCGGAAATAAAGAGCCTTATATAGCTGTTGTATCTAAAGGATTCCAGCATAAGTTTTGGGTAACTGTTAGAAACGGTGCCGAAGATGCTGCTAAAGAAAATGGTGTAAAAATTAGTTTTGTTGGACCTGAAACAGAATCTGATTCAAAAATACAGCAAGACTTATTAGATAGTGAAATTAATAAAAACCCAGATGCTATAGCTTTTGCTGCTGTAACAGGTGATTTCACAGAACAAATTAAAAGAATAAAAGAAAAAAATATTCCTTTAATCGGTTTTGACTCTGGTATATTACCTGATCAGGCACAAGGTGCTGTACTTGCAACTGCTTCTACTGATAATAGAGCTGCTGCTGCTGTAGTTGCTGATAAAATGTTTGAAGCTTTAAAAACTAGAATAGCTACTTTCACTTCTGCTAATAAAGCTAAAATTGCTGTACTTCAATTAGATAACTCTGATACTGGTATAGGAAGAGCTGAAGGTTTTGTAAAAAGATTTACTGAATTAGCTGACGGTGATGCTACTACAGTTGGAAAATATACTTTACAAGTTATAGTTCCTACTACTCAAAACGAAGCTGATATAGCTAACGAAGTTAATGCTTTAAGAGGAAAAAGTGTTTTAGGTATGTATTTATCTAATGAAGCTATGGCTAGAGGTTTCTTAGTAGTATATAAAAGTGCTGAAGCTGGTGCTGCTAATACTATAGTTGGCGATGCTCAAGATGGCGGCGATTTAGTTGTTATGGGATTTGACTCTGGTAAACCTCAATTAGATGCTATAAGAAGCGGTATAATACAAGGTTCTGTTACTCAAGACCCTTATAGTATTGGTTATCAAGCTGTTACTTTGGCTTATAAAGCTTCTAAAGGCGAACCTGTTGCTAACGTTGATACTGGTGCTAAATGGTATGACAAAACAAATATTGATGATCCAGAAATAGCTAAATTATTATATGAATAATTTTATTTATTCAATTAACGGAGGAATTTAAACAATATGTTTAGAATGCAAAATAATTTGCCTAAAGTAGGTATAAGACCTGTTATAGATGGTAGGAGAAACGGAGTTAGAGAATCTCTCGAAGACACTACTATGAACATGGCTAAAATAGCTGCTAAGCTAATAGAAGAAAATATTAAACACCCTAGCGGCGAAAAAGTTGAATGTGTAATAGCTGATACTACAATCGGCGGTGTTGCTGAAGCTGCTAGATGTCAGAAAAAATTTGATGAAAATAATGTTAAATTAACTCTTACTGTTACACCTTGTTGGTGTTATGGTTCTGAGACTATTGATATGACTCCTGCTATACCTAAAGCAATTTGGGGATTTAATGGTACTGAAAGACCTGGTGCAGTTTACTTGGCTGCTGCTGATGCAGGACACACTCAATTAGGACTTCCTGTATTTTCTATCTATGGTAAAGATGTTCAAGATGCAGGCGATGAAAATGTTCCTGATGATGTTAAAGAAAAAATATTAAGATTTGTAAGAGCTGGACTTGCTGTTGCTACTATGAGAGACCAATCATACATAAGCATGGGATATGTTGCTATGGGTATTATGGGCTCTATGGTTGATGCTGAGTTTTTACTTGACTATTTAGGAATGAGAACTGAATTCGTAGATATGAGTGAAATCAAAAGAAGATTAGAACTAGAAATCTATGATAAAGAAGAGTTCAAAAAAGCATGGGAATGGGCTAAACAATGTAAGTTTGGAGTAGATAAAAATAAAGTACAAGCTACTGCTGAAGAAAAAGAAAAAGAGTGGGCTACTTCTATAAAAATGGCTATGATTATGCGTGACTTAATGGTGGGCAATCCTAAGTTAGCAGAAATGGGATATATAGAAGAAGCACAAGGTCATAATGCTATAGTTGGCGGTTTCCAAGGTCAAAGACACTGGACTGACTTTATGCCTAATGGAGACTTTGCTGAAGCTATTCTTAACTCATCTTTTGACTGGAACGGTATAAGAGAGCCTTATGTTGTTGCTACTGAAAATGACTCTTTGAATGGTCTTTCTATGCTATTTGCTCATTTATTAACTTGCAAATCTCAGCTTTTTGCAGACGTTAGAACTTATTGGAGTCCTGAGGCAGTTAAAAGAGTTACTGGTAAAGAGCTTACTGGTAAAGCTAAAAACGGTATCATTCACTTAATTAACTCTGGTGCTGCTTCTTTAGACTGGACTGGAGAGCAAAAGATTGGCGGAAATCCTGCTTTGAAAGAATATTGGAATATCACTGAAGAAGAGGCTAAAAAATGTCTTGATGCTACAGAGTTCTCTCCTGCAAGCAGAGAATACTTTAGAGGAGGCGGATTCTCATCTACTTTCTTAACTAAAGGTGAAATGCCTATGACTATAATCAGACTTAATTTAGTTAAAGGTTATGGTCCTGTACTTCAAATAGCTGAAGGTTATGCTGTTAATATTGATAATAGTATATTTGACCCTATTAACAAAAGAACTGACTCTACTTGGCCTACTACTTGGTTTGCTCCTATACTTACAGGTAAAGATTCTTTCAAAGATGTTTATTCTGTAATGAATGATTGGGGTGCTAACCACTGTGCTGCTGCTTATGGTCATATTGGTGCTGATTTAATTACATTAGCTTCTATGCTCCGTATACCTGTAAGTATGCATAACGTAAGCGAAGAGAGAATATTTAGACCTAAAGCTTGGAAAGCATTTGGTACAAAAGATCTAGAAGGTGCTGATTTTAGAGCTTGTAAACATTTTGGACCTTTGTTTGGAAAAGTAACTAAATAATTAATTATGATTTTTAAGCTCCATTTAATAGATTATTATTAAATGGGGCTTTTATTAAAAAAGTTAAAATCTTGTTTAAGGATTTAAATATGTTAAAAGGAATAGACCCTGTTGTTTCACCTGAATTATTAAAGACATTATGCGAAATGGGACATGGAAGCGAAATATTATTTGCTGATGGAAATTTTCCTTCTCATGACTATAATGTAAAAAAAATAATAAGACTTGATGGTATAGATATACCTACAGTTTTAAAAGCTATTATGCCTTTATTTCCTTTAGATACTTTTGTAGAAAGCCCTGTTGTATTGATGCAGCCTAATGCTGATTTTGGAAGAGAGCCTGATGTGTGGGCTAAATATAAAGACATAATTTCTAAACATCAAAAAGTAAATTATGAGTATTTGGAAAGATTTGCTTATTATGACAGATGTAAAAATGTTTATGCAATTGTGGCTACAAGCGAACTTGAAATATATGCAAATATTATACTTAAAAAAGGTGTAATTTTTCCAAATAAATAATTAATATAAATTTGCTTGACATTATATTGATTATAGTTTATTATAATTGACATACTCAGAGGGAGTAGTTGACGTAAGTTTTTACGTGGCTAAGTCAACAATCGCAACTTCTATCAAAAAATACTATAAGTAATAGAAGTTTGGCTAGCCTTAATTAATGAGACTCAAGTATAAATAAATTTTCACAGTAAAAAATACTTTGATGATTTATTTATGCATGAGTCTTTTTTTATGCATTTTTTTACAGTTTATTATTAATGAGAGGTTGTATTTTATGATGAGTAGCTTTTTAGGAAACAAAGAAGATATTCTCAAAGAGCTTAATGTTGACACCAAAATAGGTCTTACAAAAGAAGCTCAAAAATTAAGCTTAGAAAAGTATGGTGCTAATAGTTTCACCAAAGAAAAAAGTGCCACATTGATTCAAAAAATATTAGAATCATTAAAAGAGCCTATGATACTTATGCTTATATTTGCAGGCTTAATAGCAATAGGGGTAAATACTGTAGCATATTTTAATGGCGGGCATGCTGACTTTTTGGAATGTTTGGGAATATTTATCGCTATAAGTTTATCTATTACAATTACAATAGTGATGGAAGGCAAAAGTGCTAAGGCATTTGAGGCTTTAAATAGCATAAACGAAGATATTAGAGTAAAAGTTATAAGAGACGGCAATATAGAAATAATAAATCAAAAAGATTTGCTTGTGGGTGATATTGCTTTTATAGAAACAGGAAACAAACTTCCTGCAGACGGAAGACTTATTGAAAGTGTATCGCTTAATATAGATGAATCTGCTTTAACAGGAGAGAGTGTTCCTGTAGAAAAAGATGCTGAAGCTGTGATTACAGATGAAAAAACAGCAGTTGCAGATAGAATAAATATGGCTTATTCTGGTTCTTTTGTTACTACTGGTAATGGTAAAATGGTTATTACTGCTGTAGGAGATTCTACAGAGTTTGGTAAAATAGCAAGAGAGCTTTCAAAAACACAAAGAACTTCAACACCTCTTCAAGAGAAATTAGCAGAATTGGGTAAAAAAATAGCTTTACTTGGTATCACTGCTTCTATGATAGTTTTTATAATTCAGGTGGTTAATCATATTAGACTTGGAACTGCTAATTTTGAAACTATATCTGAGGCTTTTATTACTAGTATAGTATTGATTGTTGCTTCTGTTCCAGAGGGACTTCCTACAATAGTAGCTGTGTCTTTATCTATTAATATTATAAAAATGGCTAGACAAAATGCATTGGTTAAAAAGATGGTTGCTTGTGAGACTATAGGAAGTGTTAATGTAATTTGTTCTGATAAAACAGGTACTCTCACAGAAAACAAAATGACATTAAATCAATTATTTGTTAATTGTGCTTATGTAGAGCCTGAGAATATAAAAGATAAAAACATAATTAATAACTTTGCTATTAACTCTACTGCTGATATTGATTATAAAGAAGATGGTCAAATTAAGTTTTTGGGCAATCCTACAGAATGTGCTTTACTTGTAGGGGCTAAAAAATCTGGTTTTGATTATAAAGCTATAAGAGAAAGTGCTAAAATAATATACGAATATCCTTTTTCATCAGAGACAAAAAATATGACTACTGTTGCCAAAATAGATGGTGAGAGTGTTGTATTTACAAAGGGAAGCCCTGAAAAGATAATGGCTATGTGTGATATTAGCAGCGAAGAGAAAAAATGTATAGAAGAGGCTATAGAGAAGTTTCAGGAGGAGGCAAAGAGGGTTATAGCATTTGCTCACAAGAAAGTTGATGATAATGTAGAGAACATAAGAGAGAAACTTGAAAGCAATATGATATATGACGGTTTTGTTGCTATATCTGACCCTGTTAGAAAAGAAGTTTATGATGCTGTAGAGCAATGCAGAAGTGCTGGTATCAACATAAAAATGCTTACAGGAGATAATATAGTTACAGCAAGAGCTATTGCAAGAGAATTAAAAATACTTGATGAAAATAGCATAGTTCTTGAGGCAAAAGATATTGATGCTATGGACGATAACACATTAAAGCAGAATTTAAGTAAGATTTCTGTTATAGCAAGAAGTACTCCTACAGTAAAGATGCGTGTTGTTAATGCTATAAAAGAGATGGGTAATGTTGTTGCGGTTACAGGGGACGGTATAAATGATGCTCCTGCTATAAAGAATGCCGATGTTGGTGTTGCTATGGGTATAACAGGTACAGAAGTATCAAAAGAGGCTAGTGATATAGTGCTTCTTGATGACTCATTTGCTACAATAGTTAAAGCAGTACAATGGGGACGCGGTATATATGACAACTTCCAAAGATTTATACAGTTTCAGCTTACAGTTAACTTTGCTTCTGTTGTAGTTGTGTTGTTATCTACTTTAACAGGATTTAAATCTCCATTTACAGCTATACAGTTATTATGGATAAATATTATCATGGACGGACCTCCTGCTATTGCTTTAGGACTTGAACCTATTAGAAGCAACTTAATGAAGAGAAAGCCTATTAAAAGAAATGCTAATATAGTTACTTTAAGTATGCTTAGAAAGATTATATATTCCGGTACTGTGATGATTATATTATTTATGCTTCAAAGTAAGCTTAATATATTAAATGTAAGTGATGCTGAAGCTTCTACTGTATTATTTGTTATGTTTGTAATGTTCCAGATATTTAATTCTTTCAATAGCAGAGAATTAGGTTATGATAGTGTATTCAAACATTTCCTTGATAACAAATTAGTACTTTTAAGCATGTTTGGTACTTTTGTATTACAGATATTAGCTACACAATTTGCTGGTGCCTTCTTTAATACTGTACCTTTAAGTTTATTTACTTGGGTTAAAATAGTTGCTTTGTCTTTTATAGTGATTATAGCATCTGAGATTTTTAAACTATGTGCTAAATTGTTTTTTGGAAAAAGATAATATATAAATACCGTTTATAATTGACTTTTTACTTTTTATATGTTATTTTTAATAAAATAAAAATATATAAAAATATGTTAACTTTTTTATAATATTATCGATTATATTATCTGTTAAAAGTAGTTGACTTTTTTAAAATTTATAATATAAATAACAAATAATTTAACTGAGAAGGTTATATGATACCAAAATTACATTTAAGATTAGTAGAAAGATTTAGAGATGTCTTTGGACAAAAAGGTGAAGTAAAATTGTATTTTGCTCCTGGAAGATTAACTTTTATAGGAGAACTTATAGACTATTCAGGCGGTGATACTATTACAGCTGCTGTAGATAGAGGCACCTATTTAGTAGTTAGAAAAAGACCAGACAATAAAATTAATATTTATGGTCATTCATTTAAAGCTAAAAAATCATTTACCTTTAATGAATTAGAAAAAAACAAAGAAGATGAATGGGCTATATATTTCAAGGGCGTTTTTTCTGTATTATTGGAAAGAGAATATAAAATAACTGGTATGGATATTTATGCATATACAGATTTGCCTTTTAATACTTCATTAGCTTCATCTAGTTCATTATGTGCTTGTTTAACTTATGCTATTTTTGATGTAAATGGTTTGGATAAAAGTGATATTATAGAATTGGCTAAATTATCTTATGAAGGAGAAATTAAATACGCTTCTCATAGAACTTCATTGAGCGACCATATTACTATATTTTTAGGAAAAGAAAATAGTTTATTACTATTTAATATGTTTAAAATGAGCTATGAATATTTGGATATAAACTTTGGTGAGTATTGTGTAGCGGTAGTTAATAGTAATAAAAAGAGAACTTCTAGTGATAGTGAATATAATGCTAGAAAGAGAGAATGTGATAATGCTTTAAAAAAGCTTAAAGAAAAAAAATCTTCTATTAAATTTTTATCAGATTTAAAGCCTAAAGATGCTGACTTTATTAAAGAGACTTTGCAAAATAAAGAACAAAGAAGAGCTTTATATGTATCTTCTGAAGCGGATAGAGTAAATCAAGCTGTAAAAGCTATAAAAAAAGGTGCTATTAAAGATTTAGCAGCATTAATATCAAAAACTCATGATAGTTTAAGTAAATTATATGAAGTTTCTACTGCAGAACAAGATATTTTGGTGGAAGAAGCTTTAAAAATGGACGGAGTTCTTGGGGCACGTATGATTGGTACAGGTTTTGGAGGCGGTGTTTTAATTTTGCTTAAGAAAACTGAAGTAGAAAATGTAATAGAAGCTTTATATACTAATTATAAAGAGAAAACTAGAAGGGACGCTGATGTTTATATTGTAAAACCTACTAATGGCGTTAGAATGCTTTCTATTGAATAATAATTAATATATTGGAAAAATATTATGACATTATCTGAAATAAAAAATACAGTATTAGAGATTAAAGAGCAGACTGAAATTTTAAGGGGGTATCTTTGACCCTGAGGCTATATATAAAAGGGTAAAAGAAATTGATGAGATATCTTCTAAAGATGACTTTTGGAATGATAATATTGCTGCTCAAAAAATAATGAAAGAGAGAATGCTTCTTCTTGATAAAATAGAGCCTATTGAAAACTTAATAAAAAATGCTAATAATATTTATGAACTTGTTGAAATGGCAATAGAGTCTAATTATACAGAAATGGAGAAAGAATTAGAAACTGAATGTATAGAGCTTCAGAAGGTTTTTAATGAATTAGAGACAAAGAATCTATTTTCTGGTGAGTTTGACAGTAAGAATGCATATTTAACTTTGAATGCAGGAGCAGGCGGTACTGAAAGCTGCGATTGGGCTTCTATGCTTTCAAGAATGTATGTACGTTTTTGTGAGAGGCATGGTTTTACAGTAGAGACTACTGATGAGCTTCCTGGTGATGAGGCTGGTATAAAACAAATAAGTTTTTATGTGCAGGGGCTTTATGCTTATGGATATTTACGCTCTGAAATAGGCGTTCATAGGCTTGTGAGAATATCTCCTTTTGATGCTAATGCTAAAAGGCATACTTCTTTTGTTGCTGTAAGTGTTATGCCAGATATAGATGAAGATATTGAAGTAGAAATTAACCAGGCTGATTTGAGAATAGATACTTATAGGGCTTCAGGAGCAGGCGGTCAGCACGTTAATAAAACTTCTTCTGCTATAAGAATAACTCATATACCTACAAATATAGTTGTTCAATGTCAGGCTGAGAGAAGTCAGCATAATAATAAAGATATGGCTATGAAAATGCTTAAAGCTAAACTTTATCAATTAGAAAAAGAAAAGCTTGATAAAGAAAAACAAAAAATAGCAGGGGAAAAAACTGATATTGCTTGGGGTAATCAGATTAGAAGTTATGTTTTTCAGCCTTATCAGATGGTAAAAGATTTGAGAACTGGTCATGAAACTGGTAATATGAACTCTGTTATGGACGGTAATATTGACGAGTTTATATCTGCTTATCTTAAACAGCAAATAAAAAAATAATTATAAAGTATTTCTATAGTTATACGATTATAAAAACAGTATTGAAATTTATTAAAACATTTCAATTAAATCTTAATTAAAAATGGAATTTATAATCAATGTCTAATAAAAAGTTTAATTTAAAAATTGCTACTATTGCTTCTTGGGTACTATTATTTTTCGCTTGGATATTTTTCTATGCAGTTACACAAAGACCTACTGCTGTTTTTTGGGTTGTATTAGCTGTAACATTAATACTTACGGCAATTACTGTTATAATAGAAAAAAATAATATAATTTCTCTATTAAAAACAAGATTTGTTCATAAAGCTTTTTTTGGCATACTTTCTCTTATTATAATTTTAGCTATTTTAGTAGGGCTTTATATTATAAGTATAAACTTCCCAATAAGATTTGATTTAACACAAAATAAATCATACACAGTTTCTCAGCAAACTATGGATGTAATTTCTAGAATAGATAGTCCGCTTTCAATAGTTGTTTTAAGGTCTCCAAGTACAGACCCTACTTCTGCTGATTGGCGTTCTGATTTATTATTAGACCAATATCAAAGATTAAGCAAGCATATTACAGTTGAATATATTAACCCAATAGAAAAACCTTCTGCTAAAAGTAAATATCAAATGACTCAGGTTGGTGAGATAATATTTAGTTATGGACAAAGCAAACAGGTGAGGGTATATAGAAAAGATTTAACTACTCAATCTAAAGTTACTTCAGAGCCTTTATTTGTTGGAGAAGAGAAATTCACTCAAGCTATATATACTTTATTAGAACAAGAGTCTTATGTTGTTTATTTTACAGTTGGTCATGGAGAGAGACAGCTTCAAGACAGAGGAGGCGAGGGATTATCTTATGTTAAAACTTATTTGGAAAATGAGAATTATAAGGTAAGAGATTTAAATATTATATTAGAAAATATTCCAACAGATGCTTCTTTAATTGTAATAGCTTCTCCTGTTGAAACATTCAGCGATTTTGAAATTGAGAAATTAAATAACTATGTAAAAACAGGCGGTAAATTGCTTGTGCTTTATGATAGTTTTATGGATAGAAGTAATTTTAATTCTAATTTAGATGTATTTTTATCTGATTGGGGATTTAAGACAAAAAATGATTATATAATAGACCCTGTATCAAGTGTTGTTATACCAGTTAATGTTGTTCCTCAGTATACAGCTCACCCTATAACACAAACTCTAAAAGAGGGTAATGTATTTGCTTGTTTGGTTGTAGCAAGAAGTATTTTATCTGGAGAAAGTAAATATAGCGGAAGTTTTGAGAATATAATCACTACTTCTCCTCAAGGATATGGTAAGGAAGAGGCTACTTTTGATTTGTCTCGTGCTAGATTTAACCCTAGAACAGATATTGCAGGTCCTGTACCTTTGGCTATTGCTGGAACTTATGATATAGAAGGCAGAGATGTGCCTGCAAGAATTGTTGTATTTGGAGATGCTACTTTTGCTTTAAATGCATATATTAATCCTGAGCAAGGTCAATCTGTAGATGTTGCTTTTGGGGGTAATAAAGATTTGTTTATGAATACAGTTGCTTATCTATTAGAAGCAAGACAAAAGATAACTATAAGACCAAAAGAGGCTAGCATTAAAAATCTTACTCTTACAACAACACAAACTAATTTTATTAGATATGTTGCTCAAATTGGTTTGCCTTGTTTATTTGGTATATTAGGTATTCTTATATGGTTCTTAAGAAGAAGATAATAAATATAAAGGTGTATAATTAATATAATATGTATAATATAAAAACATTATATAAAAAATATTCATATTATATTAATTATGCTTTATTAGTATTTATAAATGGTGTTGCTAGTGTATTAAATTATGTTTCTTCGATTTATGTAAATAGAAGTTTATCAATATCAGATTTTGCTCATTATAATGGCATTATCAATATATATTCCATAATAGTTTTAACTGTATCTAGTTTTAGTTATTATATAATGCATAATTATAAAGACGATGAAGATGCTAAGAGTTACTGGGCTTATGGATATATTATTGCTGCTGTAATATTTATATTGTATATATTATCTATACCGCTTATTGATATACTTTTTAATATAAGAAGCTACATTTCTCTTTTTATAATATCTATTGGAATATTTGCAACTATTTTAACTATAGTATCGCAATCGATATTAAAAATTAATAATTATATAGCTTATGATTATATTGCAAGTTTAATAGCAATATTTATAGCAAAAATTTTACTTTTGGCATACTTTATTATAACAGGACTCACATTAGAAAAAGCTATTGTATCTGTAACTTTATTTTGTATTTTATATTTAATTATTAATTTAATTGAACTAAAAAAACTTAATCTTCCTTATTGTGTTTCTATAAAAAAAATAAATACATATTTCTCTAAACAAAACTTATATATTTTCTTAAGTTATATAATAAATATTTTTATAATAAACTTTATATTTAATTGGATATCATTAAGTGATGTATTAATGGCTAATAGATATTTGGATAAAACAAGTGCAGGTTACTATTCTACAATATCATTAATAATAAAAATGTTTTTCTATATAGGAACCCCAATAGCTTCAGTTATGTTTTCTTATATTTTAATAGCTAAAAAGGATAATAACAAAAATAAAGAAAATAAAATACTTTATTATTCAATAGGACTTTTTATATTTGCTTCATTTTGTTTATCGATATTTTTAATTGTATTTGCCAAACAAGTTGTATTAATACAGTTTACAAACAGATATGAGGCTATTATTCCACTAATACCGCAGGCTGCAATATTTGGTTTTTCTTTAGGGTTTACTGTTATTACATTTAATTATGGACTTGCATATAAATTATTTGCACCTTTCTATGGATATTTAGCTATATTTGCTTATGTGTATTTTTCTCTGAGAAATGGACTAAGAACTTTTGAAAATTTTATCTTTATAATGAAAATATTTTTTATAGCATTGCTTATATATAATATTTTAATAATATTAATACATAGAATGATATTAAAAACTAATAAAAAGTAGAAGAAAAAATTATTATTTAGCACCTTTTGATATAAGTAACTCTTCTATTTTACTATTATTTTTTTCTTTTGCATAACCTAATGCTGTGTTTCCGCTTTTATCTTTAGCGTTGATATCAGCTCCATATTCTATCAATAACTGTGCTATTTCTGTATTATCAGTAAAAATAAACCACATTAAAGGTGTAGCATCTTCTAATTTTATATTTTGTCCTTCATATTTGGCAGTAAATTTTGTATTAATATCAGCACCAGCATTTATTAATAACTCAGCTACTTCTTTATTTTCATTAAGTATTAAAGGAGTAAAATTTTTCATATATACTCCATTTCCATTTAATGAAACCTTTATGTTTACATTAGCTTTTTTTTCTATAAGTATTTTTGATATTTCTGTTCTATTATACGTTATAGAATATATTAAAGCTGTAAATCCTGATTTGTCTTTTATATTAATATCCGCACCTTTTTCTATAAGAATCTTTGATATTTCATCTTGCTTAAAAATAATAGAAAATATTAATGGTGTAGCACTATCTTCTATTTTGGCATTTATATTAATTTTCTTATCATTTATGAAATTTGAAACTTCTTCAATATTACCAGATGCTATATGCGATAAGAATTCTGCTTCATTTTCAGCTTTTCTTGGATATAGTGCATTAAAACTAAATAAAGTATACAATAAAGCCATTAATATAATCTTTTTCATATAAACCTCTTTATAAAAATATTTTACTAATAATATATTAATTATATTTTTTATCAATATGATTACTAGAAATTAATTAATATAAAAAATATTAATTTTTAAGAAAAATACATAAATACTATTGACATAGTTATTATTTTTATTAAAATTAAACTATCAAGTTTTAATAATGGGTTTATATTATGAATAATACTAATACTAATAAAACAATTAAATTTCCAAAATCATCAACAATATTTATAGATGGCCAAGATCCTAAATATAAATTTTATATAATTATCAAAGGTAAAGTTTTAGCATACAATTATTTTGCAGATGATTATACTATAGAATATAAAGAAGGTGAGATAATAGGACTATTTAATGCCGTTATAAATGAACCTTTTACATCAACAGTTAAAGCAATAGAAGATGTTGAAGTTTTAGAAATGAATGTTTATGAGATAGAAAAGATAGATAATCCGAATATAATAACTAAAATATATGAGTACTTACTTCTTAATTTGGAGAGATGGATTAATAGATATTATTATTTCTTGAGTAAAGTTACTACAACTTATAATTATTATACTGATAAAAATAGAATAGATATGATTAGTATGGCTAGTATTTATGAAGAGAATGGATATACTGATGCTGCTTCAAAGATATATGCTAAATATTTAGAATTAAACCCTAATGCTGAAGATATTGGAGTTGTGAGAAATAAAATAGATAAATTAGGAAAAATAGAAGAGCCTGAATATATAGATAATAATGTTTATAAGTTTAAAAAGGGGTATTGTTTATACACAGAGTTTCAATATAATGATTATATTTATATTATTAGATATGGAAAAGTTGGAGTATATAATATATTTAATTCCAGACAAGTTACAAGAAGGGTATGTGTGAATAATGAAATACTTAATGGATATGCTCCTAAAAGTGATATTAGACCTCTTTTTACTACAGCAGTGGTATTACAAGACTCTATTATACAGCTTGCTAAAAAAGAAGAGTTTATGGAGTTGATATTAAAAGATAATAATATAAGACTCTATCTTATAAAAGTTATGAGTATGAGAGTATATATTACAATATCTAGAATAAAATCTTTTAATGCTAATAATAATGTTAGTAAGTTTGTAATTATATTGGAAGCTTTAATTAAATATGAATTGATATTTAAAAATACAAAACAAATAGTATTTCCATACAATTTTAATGACCTTTGTTCTATGGTTGGTATTACTGCAGATGCCAATAAAGAAGCAGAGTTAAATAAAATAAAATCTGTTTCCATAACTGAAGACGGATATATTATGATAAAGGATACAGAAGAGTTTTATAAAGAATATGAAATATATAAACAAAGAACATCAAATAAATTAAAAAAATAAATTAAATAATAAAATATGATAAATACTCTATATTTCCTTTAGAGCCTTTTATAGGGGAGATAGTTCTATTTATTTCTTTAAATCCTATTTCTGTGATTCTATTAATTGCATTATTAACTATCTTTTCTCTCAATATATCATCTTTAATAATTCCTCCCTTTGAAACTTCACCTTTTTCAGCTTCAAATTGAGGTTTAATAAGGCTTACCCAATATTCTAAATCATTTAATTCTTTAAATATAATAGGAGCAATTTTTGAAATGGATATAAAAGAAACATCACTCACCACAATAGAAGGAATTTCTCCTTCAAACATTTCTCTTTTTATATCTTTGGCATTAAAATCTTCTATTGATATTACTCTTTTGTCATTTCTTAATTTGTATACAAGCTGATTATGACCAACATCTAAAGCATAAACTTTTTTAGCACCATAAGAGAGAAGACAATCGGTAAATCCTCCTGTAGAAGCACCTATATCTAAACATATTTTATTTTCTACAGAAAGATTAAATTCCAATAAAGCTTTTTCTAACTTTTCTCCAGCTCTAGATACATATTTTCTATTTTGTATAACTTCTATTTTATCGGTATCTTTTATTTTTTGAGCTTTAGAAGTTACTTTTACACCATTAACAAATACACATCCAGCTAATATTATATCCTGTGCTTTGGACCTGCTTTCAGTATATCCGTTATGATGTACATACTCATCTAATCTCATTTATAAAATTATTCTAATCCGCCGATAAATGTTTTAATAATACTCAAAGCATTTTTTTCTTTATCTCTTGTATTTACTTTTATTAATACTTGAGTATGATTAGCATCTAATATATTTGAAGTTAAATATACAGATTCAAAATTTTCAGTATATTCATCACCAATTCCATATAAAGCTAAATTAGAGTTTAATTCTAAGTAAAATACAAAAGTATTATTCTTAGCCAAATCAACTTTATTTTTATCTAGCTTAACATTAGGCATTTCATTGTTCATTATTTTTTCTATAATAGCAGGATTACTACTAATATAAAGTATAGAATCTTTAATATAACAAGTATTACCAGCAAGTGTATATATGTCATTATTAACATCATCAGCTAAAGCATCTAATATAATTTTTACTGTATTTTCATCAGTGATAGAAGCAGAAATAAGTAAATCAGGGTCTTCATTTTCATTGCTGTCCCAAGCAGATACAAATATATCACCGCCTAAAAGTTCTATAAATTTATAAACATCAACTCCATATTCTTCTAACTCTGCAAAATCTTCACTAAATGGGAATTCATCGCCAAACATAGTTTTTAAATGTTTAGAAAGTTCAGTACTGTTGAAAGCTAATGATAAAAATCCGTAATTATTCTCACCATTAACAAAAGTATATATATTGTCAGCTAATTCCTTTTTTAGTAAAGAACTATCATAAGGATAATTTGGTGAATATGTATCTATTACAACATCAGCATTTCCAACATTAAAATTAACTTTAGCAGTTAATATAGCATCTTTATAACTTTCTTTAGATAAACCATCATAATTTCTTCCAAATAAAAACTTTGTAAACTCATCAGTTTCATCAGAAAGTAAAGATAAATCTACCCAAGCATAAAAATCATTAGTTTGATTTTCTAATTCCATAAATTTTTCATTTGTAAGAGGAGAAGTAGTATCAAATATAGAATTAGCAATATTTATAATATCATTTTCTTTATTAAGTTCTTCATTATACCAATAAATATCATCTAGTTTTGTTTCTACTGTAAATACTTCATCATTCCAAGATATTAAAGTTGTATCATCAAGATAAAAATATCTGTAATTATTGTTATCACTAAAAGATATTAATTTATCCTCTTGGCTTGCTATTTTTATCATCACTCTATTTAATTCAGTTACATCTAATATATCAATCATTACTGCTATTTCTTGATAGCTATTAAATGAAACTATTTTTGAAGGTTTAGAAAAATCTAATATCTGTTCTAGTTTATTAGTCATAACTTCTACTACATAGGCATCATCTCTATATGTAGCAAAATTATCAGCAAACTTTTGCATAAACACTTTATTAAGAGTCTTTTGTAAACTAATTTCAGCTTTTGTAGATAATTCATTTAATTTTATAGAAAATACAGCTTGAGAAGTACTTGGAACATATTTTGTTTCTACTGCTTGTATTACTGAAGTTGAAAATAGAGTTATCATTAAAACAACTATAGATATTATATTTTTCATTTTACTAAAACTCTCCTTAAATTTTATAAAGCAACTTAATATATTATATTAGACTAAAAATTAAAAGTCAAGTATAATATAAAGAATATAAATACTATTTTATAAAAAATAAATAAATATTTTAATGAAAAAAATATTTCAAAGTTTATACTTTATGGTTATATATATGGGAGTATTATATAAAATGAAAAGAATAACTAGTGTTTTTGCATTATTACTATTATTTATTGTATCATGTAATTCAAATATTAATGATAGAAAAATAACTAAATCTGCTTTATTAAATGAACATAATGCATCTGTTGTAAATACCGAGTTTAATGGAAGCAAAACAATTATAGTATACTATTCTTGGAATGGCAATACAGAAATAGTGGCTAATAAGATTAAAAAGATTACAGGTGCTGATATATATAAAATTACTACAAAAATCCCATATCCAAATGAATATGATGATATTGTGATTCAAGTAAAAGATGATATAGATAATGATAAGCTTCCAGAATTAAACGGCAGTGTTGATTTGTCTAAATATGATAATATTATTATTGGATATCCAATATGGATAGGTGATATGGCTTTGCCTATGAAAAGCTTTTTGTCAAAAAATGATTTAAAAGGAAAAAATATAGCACCGTTTATATTAAGCGGAGGCTCAAGGGTATATAGAAGTGTTTCATATATAAAAGATACATGTCCTGATAGTAAAGTTTTGAATTATATATCTATAAAAAGAAAAGATGTATCCGATTTGGACGGTAAAATAAATAATTGGATAAGAAAAATAAAAGTAGATATATCTAAATAATTTATTAATATTATGTTAATATTTGCATAAAGAAAAAAAATAGTATACAATTTACATAATAATAATATAATTGTTATTTGGAGATATATTTATGAAAATAGATAATAGAGTATTAATATCTGATGACGGTCATAGAATGTACACTTATATTTTTACTCCAGACACTCAGCCCAAGGCAATAGTACAACTAGTTCATGGTCTTGGCGAGCATGCTGGAAGGTATAAGGAACTAGCTAGCAAATTGGCAGATAATGGTTTTTTAGTATGTGCTGATGACCATAGAGGTTTTGGAAGAAGTACTGTTAGTAAAGATGGTATTGGACATATTGCAGATAAAAATGGTGCTGATTTAATATTAGAAGATATGAAGCATCTTATGGTTACAGTAAAAGCTGATTATCCTAATATCCCATATTTTATGTTAGGTCATAGTATGGGTTCTTTTTTAACAAGAGGCTTTTTAATAAAATATCATAAAGATTTAAATGGTGCTATTATAATGGGTACTAAGGGAAAGCCTAATACAATAGAAAGTATCGGTAAATTAATAGCAAATGTTCAAAAGTCAATTTTTGGAGGAAGAAAGAGAGCTAAATTATTAGATAAATTATCTGTTGGAGGATATGGAAAGAAATATTTCCCTAAAGATAAATCAGATTTAGCTTGGCTTACTTCAGATAAAGAAGAGATTAATAAAGTATTGGAAGATGAGTATTTTGCTAGTAAACCTGCTAGTATAGAGACTTATATACAATTATTTAATTTGATAGATAAGATTTCAGATAAAGATAATTATTCTAATATGAGTAAGGATTTTCCTATACTTTTAATATCTGGAGATAAAGACCCTGTTGGAAATATGGGAAAGGGTGTAAAATGGGTATATGAAATGTATAAATCTTTAGGACTTAATGATATTAATATAAGTTTATATAAAGATGGAAGACATGAAATATTGAATGATGTGCAAAGACATGATGTTATGAATGAAATACTTGATTGGCTTAATGCTCATATTTAAATGTATAAAAAAAGGAGTTATATGTTATGGTTAATTTAATTGAAAGATTTAAAGAGTTAGAACCAATAAAAGGCAATATAGATTTAGCAATAGAATCTATAATTAACTGTTATAAAAATGGAAATAAAGTTTTGATAGCTGGTAATGGCGGAAGTGCTTGCGACAGTGAACATATTGCTGGTGAATTATTAAAAAGCTTTGTAAAGAAAAGACCTATAAAAGAAGAAATTAGAAAAGGGCTTTTATCTATGGAAGATGGAGAATATATTGCTGATAATTTAGAAGCTCCTCTTAGAGCTATTGCTTTGACTTCTCATATGGGGCTTTCTACTGCATATTTAAATGATAGAGACCCTTATTTAATATTTGCTCAGCAGTTATTAGGTTTTGGGGACAAGGGAGATGTTTTTATTGCTATAAGTACATCAGGCAACGCTAAAAATATTATACATGCTTGTAAAGTTGCTAAGGCTATGGGAATAAAAATAATATCTTTTACGAATAATCATGGAGGTAAGCTTGCAGAGATGGCTGATATTGCTATAAAGGCTCCTTCAAAAGAAACATATATCGCTCAAGAATATCATGAAGCTATTTATCATGAAATTTGCATAAGAGTAGAAGAATATTTCTTTAAAGAAGATAGATAATAATAGTTTATGAAAATACTTCTAATAAAACAAACTTCTCTTGGAGATGTGCTTCATTCAACCCCTGTTATTAGGGCGTTGAAGAAATGGAAAAGCGACTGCACTATTGATGTGGTAACAGATAAAAGAGCTTTGGGCATACTTGAAAATAATCCGTATATAAATAAATTATATGTACTTGATATATATAAATACGAAAAAGAAATATTTTCTTCTCCGTCTAAATTTTTCTCTACAATTAAAGAGTTTTTTTCTCATATTAAAGAAGTGAGAAAAGAGCATTATGATATAGCAATAGATTTACAAGGGCTTGAGAGGAGTGTCATATTTCTTTATTTATGCCATTCAAAAAAAAAGTTTGCTAAAGGAAAGTGGTTTGGAATTAAAAGCAATTACTACAAAGATATTAATGCTATAATTGGACTTCTTTCTTTTTTAGATTTTATTGACTGTCCAAGTGATGGTACAGATTTGGACTATTTTTTGCCAAGCAATATAGAAGATATTTTTAATAAAAAAATAGAAAACTTAAATATAAAATTAGATAAAGACTATATTGTGTTTTCTCCTTTTTCAAGATGGGATACTAAAGATTTGTCTGTAAAAAAATCTAGAGAGATAATTGAAGAGATAAGAAAAATAAGTAAAATACAAATAATAATATCAGCAACACATGACTATAATGACAAATGTATTGAAATAGCTAATGGCTTTGAAAATGTATTAAATACATCAAGTTATTTTAATTTAAATGAGTTAGCTTATTTAATAAAAGAGTCATCGGGAATGATTACTTCTGATTCTTTTCCAATGCATACTGGCTGTGCTTTTAAAAAACCGCTTATAGCAATATTCGGTCCAACTAGTGAATTGAGGGTAGGGCCTATAGCAGAAAACTCTGAGACTATTAGAGTAGAGGGCTTAGAATGTGCAAGATGCTACAAAAGAAAAAACTGCCCAAACAATCATATATGCATAGAAAATATAGATGCAAAAAAAGTAGCAACTAGAATACTTAAAAAAATAGGGTGTTTATAATATTTTTACTGTTGCTGAGTATTGTTCTCTGTTATTTGTGTATTATTTTCTATGTTATTATTATCATTTTCTGCATTATTATTTTCAGCTGTATTTTGAGCAGTAGTTTCTTCTACAGTGTTTTGTGTAGTTTGTTCAGTAGTATTTTCAACTGCATTTTCATCTGCTGTAGTATTCTCTTCTGCTGCAACATTTTCAACTTCCTTTTGAACAACTTTTAAATTATCTATATCTTCTGCCTTAATATTTAAATCCATATTTCTTATTATTTTTTTTGCAGTCTCTATATCAACACTTTCACCTAAAGCATCAACTAATGTAATCTCTGGGTCTTCATTTCTATACTGTTTCATTTCTAACACATAGCCTTCAGCATCTTTTGCTATTGTTGTTTTATTTCTTCCGTCATTTTCTATATCTATTGTAACGCCATTTGCTCTTACTTCATTAATAGTAGTTTTACCGTCTGTTGTAGTTTTTGTAGTTGATGTACTTCCATCTGCTTCTGTAGATGTTGTTTCTGTATTACCATAAACATCTTTTATAACAACTATGCTGCTTCCATTTGGTTTTATTGTTGTAGTTATACTGCTTGAATCTGCCGCTACAACTTCTGTTACACTGCTTGAATCTTTATTAAGTGTAGTTGTTTCTTTTGAGCCGTCTTGTCTTATTATTCTTTTTATTGTAGTGCCGTTTGGCATTTTTATTTCGCTTATAGTGTCTGTGCCCACAGTGTCAGTAATTATAGTTCCATCAACTTTTTTGGTTACAACTGTAAAAGAGCCGTCTTCATTATATGTTTTTGTTATAATGCTTCCGTCATCAGCTTTTACATTATAAGAGAAAGTACCAGCTCCAGCTCCTTGTGAACTTCTCTCTTCAACTCTTCCGTCTGGATAAACTATTTTTAAATTGCTAATTCCATTCGTATCAACTGTAGTAGTACCTATGCTTCCATCAACATAATTAGCAACAACGATGTAACTTCCGTCTGGATTTTCTGTTTTTACTATTAAAGCTCCATCGACTCTCTTTGTCTCTGTAACAATATTTCCTGAATTATCTTCTGTTCTTTTTACTTCTGTACCGTCTAAACTTCTGCTATAGAAAAATATTCCGTTTTCATCTTTATAGTTGGTAGTAATAGAGCCGTCTGACCTCTCTACTACAAATGCTTTATTGTTTTCTAAAGTTTTTCTATTTATAAAAGAACCGTCTGGATATAGAGTATATTCATATATGTCGCCTGAAGATGTTTTAGTATTAATAGATTTTGAATTATCTATCATATAAGTCTCTACTCTTTTATCTCCATTTTCAGAGACTATCTCTATTTCTCTTTTTCCATATGGATATATAGTGTCAGATACTTCATAATTATTAGAATATATTTTTGTTTTTTCTATTTTTCCATTCTCATAAACTATTTTTACACCATTAGGATATATTGTCTCTCTTTCATAATCAAAATTAGGAAACACATTTTCTGTAGTAATGCTTCCGTCATTGTTTGTTGTTACTCTATAATTATTTGTAAAAGGCATAAACTTCACAGATGTATCATTGCTTCTTATAAGAGATATTACTCTCTCTAAAGATTCTCTTTGATAATAATCGCTTCCTACATTAGTTAAAAATATTTCATAAGATATTGCTGCATTAGTGATATCGCCTAAAGTTAAATAAGTATGCCCCATATTAAGATAAGCACTATAGTATAAGCCCCAAGTATTATATAAATCAACAGAAGCAACATTAGTTTTTATTGAAATCTCATTTCCATTAGTATCTGTTATGTTTGTCATTATCATTATATTTGTTACTATATAAGGATTTTCTTCTGTTATCACATAAGTAGAACCTGTAGTAGTTGAATTTGTTGTAAGAGTTGGAGAATTAGAGTTTGTAGCGTTTTCATTAGTAGATTCTAAATTTGGAGGTAGGGTAGTTGCTGATACTGTTGGGTCTACCACTTCCAATATGAAATTAGTATTAGCTTCAAAAATTACAGTTGTATTTGTGTATTCATATTCATTAGTAAATGTATTAGTTACAATAACATTTGTAAATAATGGAAGTTTTGTAAAAGTATTGTTTATAAGATTTTTTATATTTTCATTTGATTGATTTAAATTATTTATGGCATCAGATATATTGTCTGTTGTGTTAGTAAAATTATTTGTGTTATTTGTAGAAATGTTATTAGATATAATAGTATTAGTTATAATATTGTTTGTACCTAATAAAGTATTATTTGACATAACGTCGTTTGATAATGATAAGTTGGTAATATTGGCTGTGTTATTATTATCAAGAATAAAAATTGTGTTTGTTACAACATTTTGTGATACTGTGTAATTGGTTAATACTTCATAATTTAATTTTGCATTATATGGAGAGTAAAGTCTTTCTATTGCTCTATTATACCAAATCAAAGCTTCATCATAATTTTTTAATTGATAATAAGAATTGGCTATATTGTTACAAAAAGAATAAGAATCATTAATATCAAAAGCTAATTTATAATAATTTATAGCATTTTCGTATTGCTTATCTTGAAAATAACAAGCCCCTATATAATAATAAAGCATATCATTGGTTGATAGAGGTCTTCTTTTTAAATAAAGTAAAAAAGCTTCTCTTGCAAAATTATATTTTTTTTGGAAGAAAAGTTTTTCTGCATTATAAAACTCTCTGTCTATATTTCTTTCATCATTAGGAGCAGCATTTTGAGAGAATATATTTATACAAGTAAAAATAAATATTAAAAATGCTATAGCTATTTTTTTCATAATAATATAATCCTTTTTACTACTTTTTTAAGGACAATAATATTTAAAACTATTAGTTTTTGATATAGTCAAAATAATGATTAAATAGCGAATAAATTATATATTCACTGTATCCTCTAACATTTTTATTTTTATCAAGAACATCATCTAAAAAATTAAAACTATTTTCATCTGGATTTTCTAAATAGTATAATTTCTCTTTAGATATACTATTTTCTTTTTTGAGTGTTCTTATTAAAGAAAGTTCTTTCTTTTTATTTCTATTATCTTCTCTGCTAGCATAATAAGAAAGCAGTCTTTTACTTAAATTTTCAAATACGATTTTATTATATATAACAGCTCTCCTCACATCCATATCAATACTTCCGTCAAAATTATTTAACTCACTATCGAATAAACTAATAGATATAGCAGAACGAATATCCGCAAAAACAGCTTTTTCTTCTTTTATCATAAATTTTTTATTAGACATAATACAAATAATATTTCACCTTTATAAAACTTTGTTAAATATATCGACAATACTTATTTTTTGATTAGATTAAAAAATTAATGATATAATTATTAATGAGAATTATAATTATCTTCTATATATGCTAAACATAGAATTAAAATTAGTGAAAAAATCTTTAATTCAAATAGAATTATATGGATAATCAATAATATATGTTGAAATAATAGCCTTAGTAAATAATACTGAGGGTATTATTTTTATTAAATTTAATAATTTGCAGAATAATAGACATTAACACTTGCTATATTAGCAGGAAGTCTTGTTTCATTTATTGTAATTTTTATTTTATCGGTAGTAACAGCAGTATTAAATTTAATTATGCGTTTATATCCTATAGTTTTGGTTTTCTGAGAAATTTGAGCGAGAGTTACATTTTTCCATTCAGAAGTGGTATTATCAAAATATTCTATCGAGAAACTTTCCACTCTTTGACCTTTAGATATGTCCTCCTGAATAACTAATACATTTATTTGTTTGCTTGAACTCAATTTATATTCTTTTGATTTTCCATTATTTACATTCACCCAAGAAGTATTTTTATCTTTTAAAAATCCAAAATTAAAAGTAGTATCCAAGTACTTTTTAAACTCCTTTATACGATTAACATCTTCTAATGGTATTACTCCTTCTTTATTTACAGGGAAGTTTAAAAGCAAATTGGCATTTCTTCCTACTGATTTATAATAAATATCTAATAATTCTTCTAAAGTTCTTAATTGTTGATCTTGATGCCAAAACCATTGATCCCCTTTAGCACCACCCTTTCTTATAGAGACATCGACTTCTGCCGGAAACCAAAAAACACCAGGTACTTTACTTAATACTTCTCTGCTTCCAAGGTCTGCAGATGTTGGTTTAAGTCCATATTTTTCATTGTAGGCTGCATCCATATATGCTGCAGGTTTATATGCTTGGGCACTCCATTCTGCCTCTCTGGCATATCCGCCCTCATTTCCTGCCCATCTTGCATCCAATCCTAAATTAGCAGTAATACAATTTGGATGAAGCTTATTAATTAAATCCATCCATCTCTTAAAATCATATTCTTGTTTTTTGTTATATTTTTCATCTTTTGCCCCATCTAACCAGATTTCATCTACTGTACCGTATTGAGTAAGAAGTTCTGTGAGCTGCTCAGTAAAGAAATCATTATACTCCTCTCCCTTACCATAAGATTCAGCGTTCATATCCAAGGTGAAAGATAAAATCCAACTTTCATACCTTGTGCACGGCAAGCATCTGCAAATTCTTTTGCTATATCTTTTTTATACGGAGAATATTCTACAGAATGTTTGGTAGTTTTAGTATGCCATAAACAAAAACCGTCATGATGTTTTACTGTAAGTATAATCAATTTAAATCCTGCATTTTTTAATGTTGTCACCCATTGATTAACATCTACTTTTGTTGGATTAAATTTATCAACAGTTTCTTTTCCAGTTCCCCAAGCACTATCTGTAAATGTGTTCATACCATAATGAATAAAAGCAGTTAGCTCCATTTTCTGCCAATCAAGCTGTTTTTTACTTGGTGAAAGTTTTGCCGCCAATTTAACTTTTTCTTCTGCTGAAGCATCTGTTGGAAATACTACAGATGGAGGAGGATATCCATAATCAATATCATGTCCGCCCGGTTTAGCAGGATTAGTACCCGGTTTAGCAGGATTAGTACAAGAAAAAGAAAATAATGTTAATAATAACCATAAAATCTTAAAAAAATTCATAATAAAACTCCAAGTTTATTTACTATCTGATTTAAATATATAAAAATTTGATTTTTTATCAAGAAGTTTGTTAATTTTTTATTATTGTATTTATAGTAATTTATTATTTCTAAATAATTTTCTATATTAGTATGTTATTATGAATATTATTTTGAATTACATATAAAAAGAGAATGATTTAATATAATAAAAAACCCGCATCCATTAAAGAAAGCGGGTATTAATATTAACTAAATGATTTTTTATTATTTATTTTTAATAGGGTCATTAGGATTAACAACACCATCTTTAGGTAATTTTCTAGCCCATTGACCAGTGATAAATAATTCTATAACAGCTAATATAATCATTACAACAGCAATACAAGCTAATACATAACCGTCGAAAGTAGCTTTTTTGAAGTTTGTATATACAACTAAACATAAAGCAGAAAGTGTAACTGCAAACATAAATATTAGAGGTATAACATTTTCCCAAGAAGTTCTGCCTTGACGATTTTTTATCCAAGCAGCAACAGCAAGTAATGATAAACCAGCTAATAATTGGTTAGCACTACCGAATATAGGCCATATTCTAGTGTAGCCATAAAGAGTAAAACATAAAGATATAGCTACTGTAATAGCAGTTGCTATATATGGATTAGTAAGTATAGTTTTATGTACTTTACCGTCAGCAGCAGTATATTCGCCTAATTCCTGTATCAAATATCTTCCAATACGAGTAGCACTGTCTAAAGAAGTAAGTGCAAAAGAAGCAAAAGCCAAAGTAACAAAAGTTTGACCTATTCCAAGAGGTACGCCAAAAGAAGTCATGAAAGTAGCAACACCTAAAGCAAATCTAGCAGCAGGAGTACCAGTACTTTCTATAGCAGCAACACTCATTAAAGCAACTATAGCAACTACACCTTCTATAAGCATAGCACCATAACCTACTAATTTAGCATCTTTTTCACTGTTAAGCTGTTTAGAGCTAGTACCAGAACTTACAAGTGAATGGAAACCAGATATAGCACCGCAAGCTACTGTAATAAATAGAATAGGGAATAAATAGTTGCCTTCACTAGGAGTAAAGCTAGTAAATACAGGAGCAGTTACAGCAGGACGCATTATAACTAAACCTAATACACCCCCTATAATCATAGCATAGAGTAAGAAAGAAGATAAATAATCTCTAGGCTGTAATAATATCCAAACAGGCATTAAAGAAGCCAATATGATGTATATAGTTAATATAACTTGCCAAGGAGTTTTTTCTAAAGCAAGAAATGGTAATCTATCAGAAAGAAATATAATAGCAGCCAATAATACAACACCTATTATTGTAGAAAGAGCAACATTAACCCCTCTTCTATATACTAAGAAACCAAATAATAAAGCCAAAGCGATAAATAACATACTTGCAGTACCAGCAGCAGCAGATTCTCTGTAAGTATCAACATTTACAGCAAATGTGCTAGCAGTGATGTCTAAGAATGCAGCCACTACCAAACAAATAGTAATGAATGCATAAAGAGTAAACATTATTTTACCTTTTTGACCGACATTGTGTCTAATAACTTCTCCAATAGATTTACCTTCATGTCTTAAAGAAGCAATTAGAGAACCGTAGTCATGCACTCCACCAAAGAATATACATCCGAAGATAATCCATAAATATACAGGAAGCCAACCAAACATAGTTGCAATAATAGGACCTGTAATAGGACCAGCACCTGCTATAGAAGAAAAGTGGTGACCTAATAATACTTTAGCATCAGTAGGTACATAGTCTCTTCCATCTTTTAAAGTATGTGCAGGAGTTTGTCTTGAAGGATCAACACCCCATTTTTTAGCTAAATATGAACCATAGGTTACATAAGCTACAAAAAAGGCTATCATTCCAATGATTAATAATAGAAAAGCATTCATAAAATCTCCTTAATTAATTTTATATTAAAAACCCAAAAGAAAGTTTTTTAATTCCTTTTTTCTCATTTTTGGTAAATAGACGCTTTTATCTTTTATAGATACTATTGCATATTCTGTTTCAGACCAACCATGAAACGATAATTTATAACTTACTCTATAAAAGAATTTTTTTACTATTTTTTCCCATTCTTTTTCTAAAGAAATATCTGTTATGATAATACCTGTGATGATACTTCTTTTATGAAATTTATTAGGGTTTGAAAGAATTGGTGTTAGTCTAACCAACATATCTTGAAATTCTTCTATATTCTCTAAAGTGCAGTTCTTTATAAAACGAACAAGCATATGTTCAAATACAGAATATCCTTCATAAACTGTAGATGTAGTAATAAAGGATTTGAAAAAATCATTTCTATGAAAAGCATAGAGATCAAAATATTCATTTTCTTTATTAATTTGATATTCTAAGTCAAAATGTCTCATTAATTTTTCTGACAAAGAAAATATATATTTTTTTACCTCTTCATTATCAATATTTAATCTAGCCATATACAAACTCACAAATTACAACTATAAGTATATAAAAAATAATTAACCTGTCAAGTTATTTTATAAAAAAATATTATTTATTAGAAAATATTATTATTTGTTAGAAAATATAATAAAAATCATCTCTTGGAATATTATTTCCTATGAGTTTTTTATCAAAATTATATATAAAATTATAATAATTATTTAATTTCGTTTTCATGTTTTCATCATTATAAAAAGTAATACCAATTCTATCTATACCATAAGAAACAGCTTTGGCGTTAATTAATATAGAAGTTTGTTTAATTAAAGATTCTATTTTTTCTTTGTTATTTAAAATATACTCACTAGATTTTTTATATTCATTTAATATTTCTTTTAATAAATCATTATTGTTTTCTATGAAACTTTGTTTTGCAATAAGCACAGCAACAGGGTAGGGGGTAATATATTTTGAAATATCAACTATTATATTTATGTCTTTATTTTCTAATAAGGCTGAAGATAAAAAAGGCTCTGGAAGTATAGCAATATCAACTTTTTTAGATGCTAATGCTTTTGATAAATCTAAATTGCCAAGAGAATAATTTATATTTGCTCCTTTTATATTTTGATTTTTTATTAAATATTGAAGCATTAAATCTGGAGTTGATAATTTTAATCCGCAGTAAATAGTTTTATTTTTTAAATCATCTATGCTTTTTATATTTTTATCACTTGAAACTATAAACATTTTTGTTTCTGATACTACAGCCACTGCTTTATAATTTAATCCTCTGTTATATATTATAGAAGCCATATTCGCAGGGACAGCAGCAATATCAACTTCACCTTTTATTATAGAAGCCAATATATTATTAGGAGAGTTTATAATACTTATATTGATTTTTTTATAATCATTAATCATCTTTACAGCACCTATTGCCGTAGGTCCATTTAATAAACTCATTTCAAAAGAATACAAACTAAAAGAGATTAAAAAAAATAAAATAACAAATATTTTTTTCATAATATACCTATAAATATAAATTATTTTCTTTTATATAATTATACACTTTGTCTTTTAAGAAATACCTAAAAGCACCATTATTTTTTATTCTCTCTCTAATTAAACTAGATGAAATATCTATTCTTGGAGCTATTATAGTTTTTATATTATATTTTTCTATATTATCGCTGATTAAGTTTTTGTTATCATCTCTATTGAGAACTACAATATTAGATAAATTAGATATTTTTTCAGGCTCTCTCCATTTATCAAAATCTTTCACCAAGTCAGCACCTATTATAAGAATTGGTTTATCTTCAAACTTGTAATTATTATAAATATATTCTAAAGTTTTTATCGTATAAGACACACAATCATTTTTTATCTCATAATCATCTAATATAAAGTTGTCATTATCTTCTATAGACAATTTTAACATATTAATTCTGTCATCATCAGAAACTTTGCCGCTTATGTTTTTATGCGGAGGTATTTTACTTGGAATGAATAATATTTTATCGCATTTAAGTTCATGCTGTATAGTATCAGCCAATATTAAATGCCCCAAATGAGGAGGGTCAAAACTTCCGCCTAGTATTGCAATCTTCATAAACACTACGACACTGCCAAATAGAATTATATTAAAAGTTTAATTGTTAAATAATAATTTGCAAGCATATTTTTTATTTATATAGCTAAACAATTATATTTTGTTAATATGTATAATAAACTTCTTTTCCAAAACCTTCATGAAACTTTCCGTTATTATAAACTACATTTCCTCTCACTATAGTAGTTATAACTTTGCCGCCTCTTTTAAATCCTATATATGGAGACCAAGAAGCTTTTGTAATTATATCTTTATCTTCTATAATGGATTCATCATTCAAATCTGATATTACAAAATCAGCATCAAATCCTTCTTTTAATAAGCCTTTGTTTTTTATGCCGAATATTTTAGCAGTATTTTCGCTCATAATTTTTGTCAGAAGTTTTATATTTATAGTAGAGTCTTTTACTTTTTTTAGCATTAGTTCCAATGAATGCTCTATAGAAGGTATTCCGAAAGTAAGTTTTTCCAATTTCTCACTTAATAAATGCGGTGCATGGTCTGTTCCTATAGTGTCTATTGTACCGTCTAATATAGCATTCCATAATGCATCATTGTCTGATTTCTCTCTAAGCTCTGGTTTCATTCTAAGAAGCATTTTGTTTTTATCATTTTTATTAACATCTTCAGTATTCAAAAATAAGTGGTGTGGGGTAGCTTCACCATAAATTATCATACCAGAATCTTTTGCTTTTTTAAGAGAATTAATTTCACTTTCTAATGATAAATGACATAAATATAACGGAGTATTTGTTTGTTTTGCTATATTTATTGCCTTATTAACCATTTTCTCTTCTGCATGTACTGTAACAATCTTTGAAGCTTCAAATAACTTATATAAAATTTTATCATCTTCAACAAGCATGTTTCCAGTAGAAGCATTAAAGAAAATTTTTGTAGAAGCAGCTTTGTTTATAACTTGTTTTATATCTTCAGTATTATCAGCCTTACTTCCTCCAAAATGAAAACCATAATCAACATATGACTTGCCAATCATCATATTCTTTTTTTCTTCTAAGCTTTCTTTTGTTATGGTGTTTGGAATGGTGTTAGGCATATCCAAGAATGTTGTAACACCGCCTCTTGCTGCCGTCTTGCTTCCAGAAGAAAAATCCTCTTTATGTGTAAGCCCAGGGTCTCTCATATGAGCATGAGGGTCTATTATACCTGATAAAACATGATTATAATTGGCATCTATTATATTACTGTCTTTATAGATTTCAAAATTATTATCAAAATCTATTTTTTTTATCTTTTCATTTTCTATAATAATAGATACTATATTATTTTCTATTTTGGCATTCTTTATTATCATTTTGTTATCTCTTTATTACAATAATAACAAAAATCTCCGTAACTTCTTCTAGCAACTTTATTTTTTGTCTCTTCAAAATGAGTAACACATTTTTTATTTTGACAAACAATTTCTTTATTTTCTATTAATTCATAATCTTTTTCTTTTTTCTTAGCAGTGCTTTCTATTATACCAGTAGCCAAAGATAACATAGCCATTCTTGTAGGAACACCATTTTTAGCTTGTATAAAATATTTAGCGTATTTTGTATCATCTAAATCAATACTAATCTCATCAACTCTAGGAAGCGGATGCATTATAATCATATCTTCTTTGCATTTTCCTACTATTGTAGATTTTGAAATATTGAATGCATGTTTTACTTTTTCGTAGTCTTCTATATTTTCAAAACGTTCTCTTTGTATTCTTGTCATATATAAACAATCAATTTCTTTTAGTATTTCTTCGTAATTATTGCCTTTATGATATTTTATTCCAGCATTGTCTAATTCTTTTAATATATAATCAGGAATCTGAATAATATCAGGAGAAATATAATAAAACTCTCCATTAAACATTTTTAAAGCCTTTGAAAGAGAGTGAACAGTTCTTCCATATTTAGTATCTCCTACAAATGCTATTTTTTTATTTTCAATACTTCCTAATTCATCTTTTAAAGTGTATAAATCAAGTAATGTTTGACTAGGGTGTTCATTAGAGCCATCGCCTGCATTAATTACAGGGCAATCAGTAACTTCTTCAGCAAACTTAGCAGCACCGTCTATAGGGTGTCTCATAACTATTACATCAGAATATGCTGAAACCATTATTATTGTGTCTCTTAAAGATTCTCCTTTTTTTATAGAAGAAACATCAGGGTTATCAAAACCTATAACATCTAAACCCATTTTATATGCTGCCGAATTAAAAGAAAGTCTAGTTCTTGTTGAAGGCTCAAAGAAAAGGCTTGTCATTATCATTCCATCCATCATTTTTCTTCTTTCCATATTTGGAGTATTATCTAGTCTTTTAGCAACATCTAATACTTCCAAAATCTCTTCTTTTGACATTTCTTTAATACCTATAAAATTTTTCATCTTAACATCCCTTAATAATTATTTGTTTTTACAGCATAAAAAAAGGGAATAAAATCACTAATAGCAATTTTATTCCCTTTTAAAAATTCTGCATTTGTTAATTTAAACAAACATAGAAAATACGATAATAAATAAAATAAGTTTTTTATTATACTATTCATAATATTTCCTACACTGTATAAATTGGATTAATTATATATTAAAATAAAAAAAAATCAATATATAAAAAATCTTTTTTTGCACAGGCGCCAAACATATTGCAGTTAGGAATTCCTTAATTTCTTAAAGTATAGCATAGGCGTATCATAATTTAAAGCAGAATGTATTCGTTTGTGATTGAAAAAATTATTATATTTTCTTAATTTCAGATTTGCTTTCTCTAAAGTTAATTCTTGTGTACAAAAATCATAAAACTCTTTTTGG
>OARM01000072.1_pt1 | contig 47660 bp, 39 predicted proteins | sample 1475591 | NCBI WGS metagenome assembly OARM01 (sample SAMEA3360676, study PRJEB22359) | human gut metagenome | biome: ENVO:urban biome; feature: ENVO:human-associated habitat; material: ENVO:feces | place: Bangladesh | collected 2011
AAGAATTCTATGACTTTTGTACACAAGAATTAACTTTAGAGAAAGCAAATAAAAAGCTACAAAAATATAATCATTTTTGGAATTAGGCGAATGCCCGCAGATGCGTAAACGAATACACTCTGCTTTAAATTATGATACACCTATGCTATACTTTAAGAAATTAAGGAATTCCTAACTGCAATATGTCTGGCTCCTGTGCATATCCAACAGGCATACCTTCAGTAACCATTCTATGTCCATTACAAAATTGCCTATCTTCATAAATCTTAAAACTAGAATGCGTATAATGATTTTCTATAGTAAAAGCATAAATAATAGCATTAGCCTTTTGTATCTCTCTTCTTAGAAACTCATCAAATCCATCTTTATAAACACATTTACCCGTAATAGCACAGCCAAAACACCCCATACAGCCGCCATGAAATTTATACTCTCTAATATTTATCTCCCTTGTGCTGTAATTAAACATAGCCTTAAAATCTTCTATCATGTTTCTTAAATTAGTGTCATCTTTAGCACAGTTTGTAACTATAACAACGTCTTTATTTTCATCTTTAATAGATGTTGTTTCAACTTGTCTTTTATAAATACTAATATTATTTTTTTCTTTATTATTATCATTATTATTAGAGTTTATATTATTTTGAGCAGAAAATATTAAATAATTAAAAAACTCTATAGCCTCTTCTTGACCTTTCTTTGTAAGCAAGTCATCCATGTCAGCAGAAAAGCCTTTAATATATTTAAGATTTAAATCCAAACAATTTTCTTCTACAAACTTATGAGCTGTTGTATCATAAAAGTGTTTTGATGTTGATACTTGTGTAGCATATTTTTGAGATAAATCAATATTCTTTTCTTTTAATAATTCTATAAACCTATGCAGTTGATATGGCACTAAAAAAGTATAAACAGGGTAGGCAAATATTATAATATCTGCTTTGTTTATTTCTTTTTCTACTTCATTAAAGTTTTTTTCGTAGTATCTTACTTTTTGAGCAGCATTTAAAAAAGAGAAACTATGATTTGTAAAAGCTTTCTCTAAAAAAAGCAATGTTTGTAATGTAATGCTGCCGTTTCCTTTGGGGCTTCCATTTATAACTAAAATATTCACTTATAATACTCCATATTTTTTATAGAGTATTATATTTTATTGAGTGAAAATTACAATATTAGTATCTCCATATACCCCAAATATCTATTCCAGCACCAAAAGCATTATTAATTTCAAAATCTTTGTCTTTACGCATTAAGCCCTGACCATCAGCATATGCCGTAAGACCGAATGTAAGATTCTCTATTAGGGTAACTTGCAATTCGCCTTCTATACCATAATAAAGTTTATATAATCCAGTAGTTTTATAAATATTTCCTTCAAACATAAGTCTTGGCATTATATAATAATATATAGCTCCAAGTTTAGATTCAAATTTAGCAGGAAGCATTATATAAAAACGCATACTGTCTGTAGCACGCTCTCCATCTTCATTGTATAAATAATTAAATAGCATATCTTCAGCATAAGCAGCATCAATAGTAGCCCATCTGCTCTTTATACCATAATAGAAAGCAAGTTTTATAGGCAAACTTATCTGTACAGGTGCACTGTCAAATCTTGAAAGCATAACTGTACCGTATAAACTTCCGCCTATCACCATAGGAGCAACTGATGTGTCTGTTATATTATTTGTAATTGAAGATAATTGTATTCCATAATGTAATGATATAGTAAACTCATCTAATAAGCCGCCTCTAAATAAAAATGTAAATTTAGGAGTTGTGCTTATAGCTAATTTAGCACCATAACGGCTTCCATCAGCAACACCAAAAGATACAGGAACTGATAATCTATATTTATCTGTTGCAAAGCCAAAAGATGCTGAGTGTGTTGATATTATAGGAGCATTTTTTTCGTTTAAATTATTGTATAAATTAAATTGATAACCTATGCCGAATATTCCATAGCTTAAACCAATAAAACCTTTAGGAGCTATTGCAAAGTTCTGCTCTCCTTTAGAGTTTGTGATTGTATTATCAAACATATATCTTAAATCTAATATAGAAACACCAAGCTTAAAAGGTCTGTTATGATTCATAAGCGGAGAAAAGTTATAAATAGTGCTTATTCTATCGCTTCCAGCTCTTGTAGAGTTTACTCCGTCTATAAGGTTATGCATATTATCTTTGTCTAACATATCGTCTATTGCAAATACATTAATACTAAAAATAAATAATAGTGCTATAATAACTTTTTTCATCTTTTACCCGCTCTTTCCTTTTTAAATATATAGTAGTTTATAATATAAGATTTTTTTTTTCAAGCCTATGAGATAATTTTATTTTTTTAGTTATTTGTTAAAAAATGATAAAATTATAATTGATTTTTTGTTATTTAAATGATAAAATCTATATTTAATAATAAAAATTATAAGCCTTATCGGAGTAAAGCTATTATGAGAAAAGTAATTGATTTTAATACTAATTGGAAGTTTTCAGAAAAGTGGAATGATGATATAAAAAACACCATTCTAAAATCAACAACCATAACTTTGCCTCATACTGTAAAAGAAATACCTCTTCATTATTTTGATGAGTCTGATACTTGGCTTGTTGCTGGATATCAAAATATATTTAATTATAATAAAAAAGATTTTGCAAATAAGAGAGTTTTAATTAACTTTGAAGGAGTAATGGCTGCTGCAGAAGTATTTGTAAATGCTAAGAGCTTTGGGGAACATAAAGGTGGGTATTTACCTTTTATTTATGATATTACAGATTCTTTAGTTGATGGAGAAAATATTATAGCAGTTAAAGTTGACAGCACAGAGAGAAAAGATATTCCTCCTTTTGGAAATGAAATAGATTATTTATGCTACGGCGGTATATATAGAGAAGTACAAATTATTGTAGTTGATGAAGTGTCTATAGAAAATATTATGATTATAGGGGACGCTAAACAAAATATAACTGGAAAAGTGAGAATAAGAAACAGCAAAAAAGAAGACAAAAAAGAAACTTTATTTATTAATCTCTATAACAGAGAATATCATATATGCGAAATAAAAAAAGAAATTACTCTAAAGAAAGATGAATTATTTACTGATATAAATATAAAAGAATATATTGATACAGACAGAATAGAGCTTTGGGATATTGATAATCCTAGACTTTACAGACTTGAGGCTTCTCTTTCTAATGAAGATGCTGTTAGTGTAAATATTGGTTTTAGAGATGTTGAGTTTAGAGATAACGGATTCTTTTTGAATGGTGAAAAAATAAAATTAAGAGGATTAAACAGACATCAGAGTTTTCCTTATGTTGGTTATGCTATGCCTGAGAGAATGCAGAAAAAAGATGCTGATATACTAAAGTTTGATTTGGGACTTAATATAGTTCGCTCTTCGCATTATCCTGCTTCAAGACATTTTTTAAACAGATGCGATGAAATAGGCTTAATGGTTTTTGAAGAGATACCAGGCTGGCAGCATATAGGTGATAAAGATTGGCAGAAGGTTTCTATAGAAAATGTAAAAGATATGATAGAGAGAGATTTTCATCATGCTTCTATAATTATATGGGGAGTGAGAATTAACGAGAGTCAGGATAATCATAGCTTCTACAAAGAAACTAATAAAGTAGCTCATAAGTTGGATAAAACAAGACAAACAGGCGGTGTTAGATATATAATGGGAAGTGAGCTTTTAGAAGATGTATATACTATGAATGATTTTAATTGCGATGGAGTTAATGACCCTATAAGAGCTCAAAAGTTTGTTACAAAATTAGATAAAAACGTGCCTTATATGATAACAGAATATAATGGACATATGTTCCCTACAAAGATGCAAGACTCTGAGGAGCGTTTGATTGAGCATACTAAAAGACATTTTGATGTTATTAATGCTGTTGCTATAGATGAGAGTATATCTGGTTCTACTGGCTGGTGTGCTTTTGATTATCATACTCATTATGATTTTGGTTCGGGTGATAGAATATGTTATCATGGTGTTTGCGATATGTTTAGAAATAAAAAATTGGCTGCAAGCGTATACTATTCACAGATGAATAAAAAAGATTGTGTTGTATTAGAGCCTATCACTATATATGCAAGAGGTGAGAGAGCTATAGGAGGAATATCTCCTTTAATGGTTGCTACAAATTGTGATTATGTTGAGTTTTATTATAAAAATGAATTATTAGCAAAAGAATATCCTGCTTCTGCAAAATATCAAGGTTTGAAACATGCTCCTGTTATTATACAAATGGAGAGAAATATTCCTGGTGTTAGTGCTATGAACTGGGAAGATGCTAAAGTTGTGGGATATATTGACGGCAATGCTGTAATAGAGAAACATTTCCTAAAAAATCCTACTTTCAAAGAGTTGGAAGTAATTGCTGATGATAAAGAAATTAATGCTGTAAGCAATGGTTCTGCTTGGGACGCTACAAGAATAACAGTAAAGGCTATTGACTCTATAGGAAACAGACTTCCATATATTAACGAAGCTATAAAGATAGAAGTTAAAGGTTCTGGTTCTTTAATAGGAAATGATAACCCTGTACTTGAGGGCGGATATTATTCTTTCTGGGTAAAATCTAATAACAAAAAAGGCTCTATAACAGTAACAGTTTCAAACAGCAGGGTAAAAGCTAAAACTATAGAAATTAAAGTAAAATAAATAAATATTTTTTATGTTTTGGAGTTTATTATTATGACTTTGAATTTTACTAAAATGCATGGCATAGGCAATGATTATATATATATAGATTGTTTTAAAGAGAGTTTTACAGTTGAAGATGCCAAAAAATATTCTCCAATTTTAAGTCATAGACATTATTCTATTGGTGCTGATGGTATTGTTTTAATAATGCCAAGTAAAATAGCTGATGTAACTATGAGAATGTTTAATTATGACGGTTCTGAATCTGAAATGTGCGGAAATGGTATAAGATGTGTGGCAAAATATGCTTATGATAATAATATATCAAAAAATAATCCAATGAAAATAGAAACATTAAGGGGCGTTTTGGAGGCTAATTTATTTATAAAAAATAATGAAGTTGATAGCGTTGAGATAAATATGGACTCTCCTATACTTGAAGGATTAAAAATACCAACTACTATAGATAAAACTCCAATAATAGATGAGCCTATTACTTTTAATGGAAAAACTTATTATTTTACTTGTGTATCTATGGGCAATCCTCATTGTGTTATATTTGTAGATGATGTTAAAAATATGAGAATTGATGATATTGGAAGTTTTATGGAAAATAATCCTATGTTTCCAAATAGAACAAATGTAGAGTTTGTGCAGGTTATTAATAGGGGAGAAGTTATACAAAGAACTTGGGAGAGGGGAAGTGCTGAAACTTTAGCATGCGGTACTGGTGCTTCGGCTGTTTGTGTGGCTGGGTTTATTAGCAAAAGAACTGATAATATTATACTCAATCACCTTTTAGGAGGAGATTTGATATTAACTTATAAAGATAATAATGTATTTATGAAAGGTGAGGCAAGATACGCATACAGAGGATATGTAGAATTATAATGTTTTTATCTTAAATTATCTTTAAATAGCTCCTTTAAGCGATTTCTGCATCCTCCGCAAGCTGTGCCTGCTTTTGTCTTCTTTACTATATCTTTTAGTGTTTTTAATCCGTATTCTTTTTTTAATGTTTCTATCTCTTCAATGGATAATTCTTTACATTTACATATATATTTATTTTCTTCTTTTATCATTATACTGCTCTTATATATAATTTATTAACTATTCCAATCAAAAAACAAAAAATATAAAAAAATGTTAAAAAACCTCAAAATAGCTATTGAAAAAAAAGAGTATATAGTATATAAAACTACTATAGTAATATACAGTATATTACTATACATTAGTTTGGGAGAGCTATTATGAATAAACCGCCAACAAGAAAGTTTAAAAATTATAACAAAAAACTTGTAAAAATAATACTAGATAATATTGATGATGATGATTATTTTTACAATAAAAAAGTTAATTGGGAGGATTGGGTTATAATGAGGGTAGATGTTGATAATGCTGTAAAGAAGCTTAATTTTGATACATCTATTGAATATTCAGCTATGCTTTTAAAAGATATTTTATATGTACTAAAGGAGTATTGATAATGTGTAATTTATGTCCTAAATATAATACATGTGTAAAATTATGCGATGAGATGTTAAAAAAGATTAGATACGGAAAGAGGGAGTTTAAGAAAAATAGGGATTATTGTAGGGAAGTGGTATTAACTGATAAAGATTTGGAGAATATACTTTATACAAATAGTTTAAGTTATGTAGAATATGAGAGGCTTTCAAATTTAGTTGTAGCAATACTTTCACCAAAGCAAAAGCAATTATTAAAATTATTTTCAGAGGGTAAGAGTCAGGTTGAGTTGGCTAAGATTTTTAATGTGAGTCAATCATCAATTTCACAGAGTTTGCAGGCTATAAAGAAGGAGATATCCAATCAATTTAAGATGGTAATAAACTGTTAGTATAGTATTTTTGTAATTGGGATTTGTGTTTTTTTGATGGTTTAAATAGTTAAAATAAATTTAATATAATAAAAAAGGGTGAAGCAGTAAAGCATCACCCTTTTTATTTTTAAGCTATTAGGCTATTATTATTGTAATAATCTAAGAGCACCTTGTGGTAACTGATTAGCTTGAGCAAGCATAGACAAGTTAGCTTGGTTAAGAATTTGGTCTTTAGCAAGTTTAACTGAAGCTTCAGCCATATCTGTATCACGAATTCTGCTTTCAGAAGCCTGCATATTTTCAAAGCCTACCATTAAGCCTTGAGCAGTCATTTCTAATCTGTTCTGATAAGCACCCAAGTCAGCTCTTTGTTTTAATACTTTAAGAAGAGCTTCATCAACCATACCTATAACTGTATTAGCTTTATTAGGGCTAGAAACACTAATGAAAGTAGCAGTAGTAGCAGGTCCAACTGGATTTTTAAGTCCAAGAGCTTGGCTGTTCATAGTACCTATATAAACGCGTTTTCTTTCGTCCATATTAGCACCGATATGTAACCACATAGAAGCTGTAGGAGTATTTTCTCCTGTAGATCTAGCAAATCTTCCAGTCAACATGTTAAGTTTGTTGAATTGAGCTTGTGAAGCAACTCTGTCGATTTCATCTACTAATTGAGAAACTTCGATTTGTACATAAAGTCTGTCTTCATCAGTATAGATACCGTTAGCTGCTTGTATAGCTAATTCACGAATTCTTTGAAGGATATTAGTAGTTTCTTCTAAGTAACCTTCAGTAGTTTGAATGAAAGATATACCGTCTTGAGTGTTTCTTTCAGCTTGACGTAAACCGCGGATTTGTGTTCTCATTTTTTCAGATACTGCTAATCCGCTAGCATCATCTCCAGCTTGGTTGATTCTCATACCGCTAGAAATTTGAGCTGCGTCTTTTCTTAAATCTACTTGGCGGAATTTAAGAGTTCTTTGTGCATTTATTGCACTGATATTATTATTGATAACCATATGGTTCCTCCGTGAAAATTGTTTATTAGTCCATCCTTGAACTAGTATATATTATCGGATGTGCTTAATTAATTATTAATTTTTTTTGACAGCTTTAGATATTTTTTTTATTTTTTGTGCAATTTTTCGGAAAATGTTATGTTTATTATGTATTTATAAATTTTTCTACTTGTTTTCTACTCTATAAACATATATTTATTGATGTTTCTTTATTTTTTTATATACTATCTATAAGTATTATACAACTTTGTTTTTTATTTAAAAATTTATAAATTTAGGATTCATAGTGTTTACAAATAAAGAAAAAATTGAATTTTTTAACGCTGTAGAAGATGGGGGACATTCAGAAAATAAAATATTTATTGAATAAAGATAATTATATAAATATAAATGTATTTGGAATAGCAAAAATATTAATTGACAATAATAAAAATGATGTTGAAAAAAAAGATGTTGAAATTGATTTTAAGAATGAAGAAGGATACACTCCTTTAATGATTGCCTCTTATAAAGGAAATACTGACATAGTAAAACTTTTATTGGAGTATAATGCTTCTGTAGATATAACTAACAATTATAATTATACTGCTTTGATATATGTATGTATTTATGGCAATTTAGATGTCGTTAAAATTCTTCTTGAACATAAAGCTGATATGTATATAGAGACTAAATTAGAAAAAAATTATTTAACAACATTGATGATAGCTTGCAGTCAAAATTATACTGAAATAGTGAGAATATTACTTGAAAACGGCTATGACCCTAATTATAAAAATCAAAGAGGAGAAACAGCGTTAATATATTATTCCTTTATAAAAAATGATAAACCTAGTACAGAAATAATAAAAATATTATTAGAATATGGTGCAGATATAAATGCTCAAAATAGCAAAGGCTCTACAGCATTGATGCTTGCTTCTTACGATGAAGAAAAAAAAGATTTTATGAGGACTTTATTAGAAAACGGTGCTGATACGGAATTAACAAATAATTATAATGGGAATACCGCCTTGCTTAATGCATGTGAACGAAGAAATATTGAAGGAGTTAAACTTCTTCTTGAATATAATGCTAATATAAATGTGCAAGATGAATTTAAAAAAACTCCTTTAATATTAGCCTGTGATGCTGATTCTTATGATATAGTAAAAATATTGTTGGAGCATAATGCCGACATAAATTTATCAGACCATAGAAAAGAAACGCCTCTAATGTATGCAGTAGAAGAAAAAAATAGAGATATTGTTGAACTTCTTCTTAAATATAATCCTGATTTAACATTAAAAAATGAATCTTCAAAAACTGCATTAGATATTGCATATAAAAGAAATAATTATGTAAAAGAAATAGCAGATTTAATAAAAGAAGCTTCCTCTAGAGAGATACAATTTTTATATGCTGCTGCTGAAAATAATATTGATAAAGTTTTAAAATATATTGCTGAAGGAATTGATATTAATAATACAATAGATGAATCAGATGATTCAATAGGTTCTAATGCTTTGATTTTAGTTTCAGAGTTTCATCATAAAGAAATAATAAAAATATTATTAGAGAATAATGCTGATGTTAATTTTAAAAATTATTTAAATAAAACAGCTTTAGAATATATTGCTAGTAATGATGATAATTTTGATATAGCTTTAGAGTTTATAAAAAGGGGAGCTGATGTAAATGCTTTAGATAATGAAAATGCTACTCCTTTAATGTATGCTGCTTCCCACAATGCTAAAAAAATATTAAACTTATTAATAGAGCATAATGCTGATATTAATATTCAAACTAAATCAGGCTACACTGCTTTAATTCTTGCGGCTATGCATAATCATATTAATATAGTAAAAATTTTAATAGAAAATAAAGCTGATGTATTTGCAAGAGATGGTTATGGAAGAAGATGTTCATATTATGCAGATGAAAATTGGAATGATGAGATGTATAAAATTTTTAGTAAATATCATGATGATAAATATAAAAAAAATACTCAATTTATTTTTGATGTTTTATATTCCAAAACTGATGAAATAAATAAATATATATCTGAAGGAGGGGATATTAACTTTCAAGATGATAGGGGACTTACAGCTTTAACTGTTGTAGAAAAGAGAGAGATTGCAAAGATATTATTAGATAATAATGCAGATATTAATAAAAAAGGAAGGGACGGATATACTCCATTAATGATGGCTGTAAGGAGAGAGAATATAAATCTTATAGAATTTTTTATAGAAAATAATGCTGATCTTAATATGTTTGATCCTGAAGGAAATACTGCATTAATTATAGCTGCTAAAAATCACAAAAATGATATATTTGAGCTTTTATTAAAAAGCGGAGCAGACCCATCTATAAATAATGAAGATTTAAAATTCTATATAGAGTTTGAAGATGAAATGCAAAATATATTAGAAAAATACAGTAAGTAGTTTTTTATAGTAGTTAAAAATTATTTTGTAAATATGTAATTTAATTATATCTTACTAAATTACATAGTATAGCGTTTTATAAAATAATTTTTTTAAAAAAAAATTTATTTAGCTTTTGACTTTATTTCTAATAACAGTTATTATCTAAGCCTAATGGTTTTAATTTTATATAGGGGTTTATTTATGAAAAATTTATTAATGGTGAAATTTATAGCACCTATTATAATATTTTTATTACTATTGTTTGTAGCCATTTTAATTATTTATAAGCCTTTATATAGGGGAAGATTCTTAAATGAAAGATATCTAAAACTATTAGAGGCAAAGACAAGAACAGAAAGTTATGTTGAAGAATTAAAAAATACTATATACGTTATGGGAGCCTATTTAGAATCTAATCCTAGTTTAGTTGAGGTTGGAAATTTCTTAACCAATGTTCAGAAGCTTGATTCAGGTTATTTAAATCTTTATTTTGGAGATACTGTCCCTTATTCCAGAGGAGGTATTTTTATAAATTCATTAGAACCTTTTCCAACAACATATGACCAAACTTCAAGAGATTGGTATAGAGCTGCTGTAGCTACTAATGATATAATGATAAGCAATCCTTATATTGATTATGTATCTAAAAATCTTACTGTAACATTTTCAAAGGCAGTTTATACTAATAACTCATTAAAAGGCGTATGTGCTGTAGATTTTGATAATATAAACGGCATAGCTGAAAGTTTAAAAAAGAATTATAAAGAAGAGGTTTATATTGTTTCTGAGAATGGTATTTTTATGACTCATACCAATGATAATTATATATTAAATGAAACAAATAATTTATTTACTTATAAAACGTTTGCTAATTTTAGCGGCAATTTATTATCGCATGTTGGTGATTTGAATATTGTAAAAGATGAATGGTATTCTATTCAAAAAGTAGATAATGCTCCTTGGTTATTAGTATTTAGAGGAAGTGCTAAGCCGTTTTATTCACAGTTTAATTTTTTAATGCTTTCTTTATTTTTATGTATAGTTCTCCTTATAATTTTGGAATGTTTATTAGTAGCAAAAATAGTAATACCTTTATCTAATAATTTATATAGGGCTATTGATATAATGAAGCTTATGAAAGAGGGTAAGTTTGATAATAAATTTAATAAAAAAGATTTAGCAAGAAAAGATGTTGCAGGAGTTTTATCAAATTCTATTAATGATATGCAAAAACTAATGTATGAGATACTTTCTAAATTAAAAACTAATATATCTCTCATCAATGCTTCTTCTGAAGAAATATCAGGCGGAATTGATGATTTATCAAATAGAAGTTCATCTCAGGCTGCTGCTGTTGAGGAGATGACAAGCTCTATAGAAAATTTATTTACAGCTATATCAAATACTTCAAAGAGTTCATTTGAAGCTAAGAATATGAGTTCTAAGGTTACTGAGTCTACTCAACATGGAGTTGATGCTGTTAATGAAATATCTCATAATATGATGGAGATTTCTGAATCTAGTAAAGAGATTTCTAATATTACAAAATTAATACAATCAATAGCATTTCAGACAAACATATTAGCACTTAATGCGGCAGTTGAAGCGGCTCGTGCAGGAGAGCAGGGAAGGGGATTTGCTGTTGTAGCTTCTGAGATTAGAGCGTTGGCACAAAATGTTAATGAGGCTGCTGGTAATATTACTAACATTATAGAAAAAACAGTTGCCAAAATAGAAATTGGAGATGAGTCAGTTAAATCATCTTTAGCTATACTTTTAGAGATAGAAAAATCGGCTAAAGAGGTTTCAGACATATTAGTTAATATATATGAAGCAGCTTCTGAAGAGGAAGATAGTGTAAGACAAATTAATGTTGCTATGAATGAATTAAATGAGATTACTCAGGAGAACTCAGAATTAGCAAATAAAAGCTCTATTTTAGGAAAAGAGATTGTAGATGGAGCTAATAATTTATCATCTGAACTAGAATATTTTAAAGTTAATACAGATGATTGATTATATTTAAAATATTGTTATGATTAAAGTAAAGGACTTGTATATTTTGCAAGCCCTTTATTTATTTTTAATTTTCTCCAAAATGAAATCCCACGCTAATTAATGCACCAATAGAATGATGCTGATTTATATTTCTTGAAGCAAATAGTTTTGACACATCATTTTTATTAAAAAACATATATTCGTAAAAAAGATTAATACCTACTACTAGAGCACGATTATCATAAGTATATATTCTTCTCTCAGCAGATAAATTAACGTATAATGATATAGGAACTTGATTAAGCTTTTCATTAAGACCATCTATAAAAGGTGTAAATTTAGCTCCAACAGAAAGACCATAAACAGCATATTGATTAGTATTAATAGCATTTGGTAAAAACATAGGAGTTACTATAAATTTACAAGCTAAACCAGTATTGATACCCATTATATCCATTTGATTTATACTGTATTTATCACTTGGATTATTTTTTACAGATAAAGAACCAAAATTAATACCTGTATCAAATAACAAGTCTATACCTTTCAATTTTGTACCTATTGGAAAATTATATCCCAATTGTAAGTTTAAATCTCCTCTTCCTTCAAGTACACTTCCTGTTAAATCTGTAAAACTTCCAACAACTCCAAGTTTAGCAAGAAAATCTAATGTAAATGCTGCAAACAGATTATTTGAAATTATTATTACAGCTGCAATAATTGTAACTATTTTAGTTTTCATATGATGTATCCTTATATTTTAGGTTTATGAATTAATTATCATATAAAATTATAATATTATATATAAAAAAAACAATTGGTATTTTTATAAAAACATCAACTAAAGAAAATATAAAATAAAGGCATTATAAAACATACTATAAAAGCCCATGCTGCGTAAACATATATATAAAGCACATTCTTAGTGTCTCCTATAGTGATGTTTTTAATATCTTTTATATCTTCATTGTTTTTAAAAATATTTAAAATAGACTTTATATTAAAAAATGTTATAAAAACTAAATTGCCAAGCATAACTAAATTTGTGCCTACTAATGTTATCTTGTTTGGAGTAATTCCATACTCTGCTAATCTGTATAAAGAAGATGTTAATACTAATATGTCAAACAATATTGCTACTATAGGAAGAACAATATATAAAGCCTTAGTAAATATACTTGATTTATAATCAGCTCTTACAAAGAACATATTTAATACAATTACAGCAAGCATAATATTATAAAGTATAAAAGTAACTCTGTTATCATAAGGTCTTATATCAGGCATTAATAGAAGAATCAAAAGTATAAATATAAATAATAAACTAAAAGGCATTAATATTCTTGATAAATATATAGAAATATTGGTTTTCATTTTTTTATAAACTATATATACCAAAAAAGGAAATATTGAACTTAAGAATGATATGGATAATAATATTAATTTAATTATAACTTTTTCATCTAAACTTTGGATAATATCTTGTATTAAATACAAAACTATTGCTATAAATATTCCAAATACTGTTGATACTACACCTGTTATTAAACATGCAAATATTGATATATCGGCAGAAAATGTAAAGAACTCTGAAATAGTTTTAGAATTTAATACTTGAAATCCATTATATGATAAAGCTATTATTATAAAAAATATGATAACAGAAAATATATATTTAATATAATAAAACTGCGAATATACTTTTATATTTTCAATAGTACCAATTGCTGAAAAGAAAATAGTGCTTAAATTGATAATTGATACAAATAAAAAAGATAAAAATATTATAGCAATATTTCTTAAATTAAACTTTGAATTAATATTGAAAATCAAACTAAAACAGAAAAAATAAAATATATAAAAATAAAAACTATCTATAAAAAAAATATTAAAATTAGTAGTGGAATAAACATTATCAATTAATTTAGCAATATTTAAATAAGAATATATACTCATTGCTAATGATGCAATAAAACCTATAGCAATAATAATTAAATTTGCTATTAAATTATTCTCTAATATTTTTCTTATTTTAATGTTTATGTTATCTATATTGTTTATTAATTTATTATTTTCTTGCATTTTTAAAATCCTAAAATAAATATAGCTCATAATATGTATTAATGAAAATTGATTATAAATGAGCAAGAATAAAAGTCAATGAGAAATTATATTATATAATTTTAGTTATTAAAAAAAATATTTTTTGTTTTTTCATATTAATGCGATAATATAAAATATAGTTTATTGTAATAATTATTTTGTAATGTATAAAAAACATTGATTTTATTATAAAATACTATAAAATTAAAACATCTAAATTTTAAAGGGCGGTATATTTATGAAAGTAAGTAAATACATGGTTTCACCTTCTGTGCCAAAAGAGTTAGAACCATTGATGGAGATAACTAAAAACTTTTGGTGGGTTTGGAATCAGAAAGCAATTAATTTGTTGAGGAACATAGATATTGACAACTGGGATAAAAAAGACCATAATCCTATAAGACTTTTAGGGGAATCTTCACAAGAATGTTTCGATACTATGCTTCATGATGATGCAGCTATGATGAACTTAGCTGAAGTTTATGATGAGTTTAAGACATATATGAATCAAGAAACTTGGTATGATAGTTTAGATGATTCTCAAAAAACTAAAAATGAAAAGATTGCGTATTTTTCTTTTGAATATGGATTGCATGAATCTTTGCCAAATTATTCCGGCGGTTTAGGAATATTATCTGGAGACCATTTGAAGTCTGCTAGTGATTTAGGTTTGCCTTTTGTTGCTGTTGGACTTTTATATAGAAAAGGTTATTTTAGACAGTATTTAAATGCTGATGGTTGGCAGCAGGAATATGATATAGAAAATGACTTTTTTAATTTAGCATTAGAAAAGGTTTTAGATAAAAACGGCGAGACAATGAAAGTTGATGTTGATTTGCCTGGAAGAAAAGTTTATGCTCAAATTTGGAAGGCTAATGTTGGAAGAATAGAGCTTTATTATTTAGATGCTAATATAGAAGAAAATAGTGTAGAAGACAGAGATATTACAGCTCAGCTTTACGGCGGTAATTTAGAGACTAGAATACAGCAAGAGATACTTCTTGGTATTGGCGGTATTAAGGCATTAAACAAACTTGGTATTAAGCCTACTATTTATCATATGAATGAAGGACATAGTGCTTTTCTTTCTTTAGAGAGAATGAGACAGCTTATGGAAAATAATCATCTTGATAAGAATGCGGCAAGAGAGGTTGTTTATAGTTCTAACGTATTTACAACACATACACCTGTACCTGCTGGTAACGACGTATTTCCTATAGATATGGTACAGAAATATTTCAGCGAGTATGTTAAGCATATTGGCATGTCTATGGACGAGTTCTTAAGACTTGGAAGAATTAACCCTGATGACAATAAAGAAAATTTCTGTATGACAGTTTTAGCACTTAATTTATCTGCTGAAAATAACGGTGTAAGCTTGCTTCATGGTCATGTTTCAAGAGCTATGTGGAAAGATATATGGAAAGGAGTTCCAGAAGATGAGCTTCCTATTGATGCTATTACTAATGGTATTCATACATTAAGCTGGATTTCTTTTGATATGCAAAACTTATTAGATAGATATTTAGGTCCTCGTTGGAGAACTAAGCCTTTAGAGCATGAGGTTTGGGAAAGAGTACAAAGAATACCTGATGCTGAACTTTGGAAAACTCATGAGAGAAGAAAAGAGAGATTAATTGATTTCTGCAGAACTAGATTAAAATCTCAAATTACAAATAGAGGCTTTACAAAAAATGAAATAGAGCATGCTGACCAAATATTGTCGCCTGATGCTTTAACTATTGGTTTTGCAAGGAGATTTGCTACATATAAAAGAGGAACTTTATTATTTAGAGATTTAGATAGATTAAAGAAGATATTGAGTAATAAAGATAAACCAGTACAGATAATATTTGCTGGTAAGGCACACCCTCATGATAATGGCGGTAAAGAGCTTATTAGAGAGATATCTGAAATTTGCAGAAGAGAAGATTTTAGAGATCATATAGTATTTTTAGAAGACTATGATATTAATGTAGCAAGATATATGGTTCAGGGTGTAGATGTATGGCTTAATAACCCAAGAAGACCTTTAGAAGCTAGCGGTACAAGCGGCATGAAAGTTCCGCCTAATGGTGGTTTGAATTTCAGTGTATTAGATGGTTGGTGGGACGAAGCTTATGATGCTCAAAATGGTTGGGCTATTGGTAATAGAGAGCAGTATTCAGATTTAGAGTATCAAGACGATGTTGAAAGTAAAGCTATATATAATGTATTAGAAAATGAGATTATTCCTCTTTATTATAATAACAGAGGAAGAGATGATATACCTCGTGAATGGGTTGCTGCTATGAAATGGAGTATGCAAACTGTTTGTCCTGTGTTCTCTACAAATAGAATGGTTGCTGATTATTATAATAAGTTCTATAATAAAGCAAGCAAAAGATATTTGCATATGATTAAAAATGACTTTGAAAAGCCTAAAGCATTAAAAGAATGGAAGCAAAATATATATGATAAATGGTCTAAGGTTTCTTTTGAAAATACTATTTCTGAGATGCCTTCAAGAAATTTAAAAGTTGGAAGCAAATTTGAAATAAAAACTATAGTAAATCTTGGAGATATAGCACCTGATTCTGTGAGAGTTGAGCTTTATTATGGTAAATTAAGCATGAAAGAAGAGATTATAGAGCCTTCTATAATTGAAATGAAACATTCTGCTGATTTAGGTAATGGAAGACATTCATTTAGCGGAGCTTTAGTATGTAACAATAGCGGACAGAGCGGTTTTGCTATAAGAATGTACCCATACAATAAAGATTTGAGTTACAAATTTGATATGAAGCTTATTATTTGGAGCTAATATTATTTTGATTTAGATATCAAAGGGTTTAACTTAAATAATTAAGTTGAGCCCTTTTTTATTTGTATATACTAAAGAATTGTATTTTGTTAAATCTATATTTTTTGCAAAAGTTATATTAGATTTTTACTGTAGCAAAAAGTTTTTAATATTATTATGGTTTCTTTATAAAATTAGATTTTTTATTTAGAAACTTATAAAATTATTAGTGTATATTAATTTATTATTTTTTATAAGGATAAAAATATGTTGGCTGTATTTGTTAATATGATTACTGTTTTTATTGGTTCTATTGTTGGAATAATATTTAAAAATAATTTATCAAAAAAATATGAGAGAGTTGTATTTATTTCTGCGGGTATAATATCTTTAACTATAGGTATTTCTATGGCTATTATTACTGAGCATATACTTATATTTGCTATATCTATTATGCTTGGAGGGCTTACGGGTACTATGCTTTCTATAGAAGATAAAATTGAATCTTTTGGTAAAATCATAAAAAAGACTTTTTCATTTAAAGATAATGCTGGTAATTTTAGTTTAGGTTTTTTAACATCATCAATACTTTTTTGTTCTGGTTCTATGGCAATAGTAGGTTCTTTTCAAGCAGGTACTAACGGCAATTATGATTTAATATTTACTAAGAGCGTGATAGACGGTTTTGTTGCTATATTTATGACAACAGTTTATGGCATAGGTGTTGCTTTTTCTGTGATTAGTATATTTGTTTATCAGGGAGCTTTAACTTTGCTTTCTTCTTTTTTAGAGCCTTATGTTTCTCAAACTATGCTTAATGAGGTTTCTGCTGTTGGAGGAGCTACTGTTATGATGATAGGGCTTAATCTTCTTAATATCACAAAGATTAAAACGGGGGATTTTTTGCCTGCTTTGATTTATGCTATTTTTTTGGTGTTAGTTATACCATATATTTCTTTTTTATGATATAATTAAAATATTACCATTTTTTACTAGGATTATTTATGAATACTATTTTAAAAGATTATTTGGAATATGCTAAAGAAAAGTCAAATATAGATGAAGTTCAAGATACAAAATTAATTAAAAAAAATGAAAAGTTTTTAAAATTAAAAGAATTAGAGCATTCTGATGATATGCCTAAAATATGTAAAGAGCTTTCTCTTTCACTTAATGATATGGATATATTAAAATCTTTTAGTGCTTCTAATTTTATTGCACATTCATTTTATCATGAAGATAATATTGATGAAGAGATTGGAAAAAGAATAATAGATTTATTTTACAAAAATATTTATTATGCTTGTAAATATATAAATGATGCTGCTTTAGCATACAACATAGATGAAGATGATTTAACAACTGATGATATAGATAATTTAGATATTGATATAATGTATAGAATAGATTATGAGGCACTTGCTGCTTTTACTGGTATTGATACTATGATACCTGCGATTATGACTTTAACATGCGGCAATCTTAATCTTCGTGAATATTTTAGAAGTTTAGAGCCTACTGAATATATAGAGTATATAGAAACTTATATTCCTAGTATGAGATATTTGCATGTTGGAATTGATGCTTCATTAAAAACAAAAATACTTGTACTTTCTCCAAAGGCTGAGAGAGGATTTTTTATTGAAACAGCTGACACTAATAATTGCTTTCATTTAATTACGCTTCTTGAAAATGAGATTTACAATAAAAAGCTATTAAAGAGATATGGAATAGATAATTTTGAGTTTAATGAATTAGTGTATAAAGTTGCAAAAGGGGAGGAGTATTCTCAAGAGATTATTGAAACAACCGCTCATCAGCAATACTATACAATATATGCTTTACAAAGTGACGGTTCATACAAAATAGAAGATGATAATGGAGAGCTTGATTTGGATAATATTTTGCATAGCGATATTTCTCCGGAGGATATACCTCAAATTGAAGGCACTCCTATTATTATAATGGACAGTGAAGGCATGTGGACTAAGCCTATAAAGTGGGATAATAGCTACTTTACAAAGCTTCATCAAAAATTAAACCCATATGTTAATATATTAGACGAGATTACAGACGAAGAATACAAATCTTGGATAGATAAGATAAAGAAGTTTAATTAATTTTTTAATATATCTAAAAAATTATATTTTTGTCATAAAGGTTTTTATTTTATTCAACTTTTTCCCGCAGCAAAAAGTTGCAAAAAGTGCAAATATAAAATTGGTACTAAATCATATTAATTTTGTTTTATATGTAAGATAAATTATTAATTTAAGCTAAAATATAGCCTTTTTGCTTCTTTGTGGCAATACCACAGGCACTGCCTTCGGTCGCAGTTTGTATAGCTTGTATCCTAAAAGGTGAAGTTTTTAAGACATATTTTAAGAAAGATAAAGCACTATAAGGTGTTTTATCTTCATAGATTTGCCTCCAACTATAACGAGTAGCTAAATCTACAGCAGTGAATTGATAAACTGTTTTTCTGCCTAATTTGATATATTTTACCGAAGGTACGCAAGGCGGTGTCTATTTGAACTATTTTGCCTTCTTTTTGTATTTTAGAGACAAATTTTCGTTTATCATATCGCTTCTTTTTCTTTTTTATTTTTTTTCTCCAAAGATTATTTCTTTTTAGTACATTCTCTATAGCTGTAACACCTATTCTAATGCCTTCACGATTTAGATATGCTTTAATATAATGCTTACCTCGATATTCTTTAGTATAGAGTTCAATAATTAAATTAATAGCTTTTTGGTTATTAAAGATATTTGGAGAAGTTTTCGGTCTAGTGTTAAGATTAGCAACTGTTCCAGTGTCTTTATATTTCTTAAGCCAAGTATAAAAAGTGGATTTGGGTATTTCTTCTATCTTTAGAAATCTTTTAATATTTTTAGTTTTTAATGCTTTATCCACTATAAATAATTTAAACTCTGTGCTATAATCTTTTTTCATAGTAGTATCCTTTATTTATTTTCTATATCAAAATATTATAACAAGGATACTGCTTTTTTTATACTAAAAAATGTCCAATATCTCACACTCCTTAACAATAAATTTATAAAATTATGTTGACAAAATTAATTTTTTATCTATAATATATAGTCTTGGAGATCATTATATGTTATTAGCTTCATCGCATCGCATCGCATCGCATCGCATCGCATCGCATCGCATCGCATCGCATCGCAGATAATTATACTTTAATATACTTTTCCAATTTATTTTTCCATTCATATAATCTAAAAAAGATACATCTAATATCTAAAATATTAAATATGAATTTTTATATAATAATATATGCAATGATGTATAACTTTTTATCAAGTATGAAAATAAAAATACTTGTATATTTACAATATAAAAAAATTATAACAATGGCTATATATTATTATTTTAATAATTATATTTCTACTAAAGGAATAAGTTATATGTTTATATAAACGACTAATTAATAAATTTAATATAAAAAATAAATAATAAAAGAGGAGAAAAATTATGAAAGAGTTTTTTCAAAGAATTAAAATATTTTGGGGTATGTATATAATGTTTTTTGTTTTATTTTTCATAGGGGCTTTATTTATTCTTATTTTCATACATAATCAATATTTGTATATGAGTTTAATGACAATATTAGCTCTGATATTAATTGCGTTATCAGTTTCATCGATAGTTTTACCAAAAGAAAGTAAATTATTAGAAAAGTTGTATGGTTTTGCTAAAGTTTCGAAATCTATAATTATAGTATTACCTTCTGTAATTAATAGATATAGTACACTTAATCCTAAAAGAAGAAGGAGACATTAATTTTATTTTTTTAATAAGATGGGAGTAATTTAATGGAAATATTAAATAAAATACAAAATGAAGTAAAAGAACTTGATAATACGATTTTAGAAATCTGTAAAACTAATAAAGTAGTTGATGAGTTATATACAGGAATGCAAATATATTTTAGCCCATTAGTATTAAATCCAACTATAATGTTTTTAGGTATTAATACAGGTGCTGGTAATTTAAAATGGGAAGGTATAAGGGCTAAAAGATTTGAACCTTTAGATAAAATAGATTATATGAAATATCGTTATAAGTTTGCAATACAAAATATAAAATTATTTGAGAGTATAGGAAGGATTGATTTATTAGAAAATGCTTTTAAAACTAATTTATATTATATAGGAACTAATAAGCAAAAAGATATAAAAAAATTATTTACTAATCTTTATAATATTGCAGGAATTGAATGTTATAGTAAATTTCATAATTACACTAAAATATTTATAGAAAATATTAAACCTAAAATATTAATTTGTGAAGGAAAATATGTATTTAATACAATCAATCAAATATATAAAATAGAAAATAAAAATATAAAAAAAGTTGAAAATAGTCATATAATTTCTACAAAGTTGGATAATATGTATATTATAGGATATAATAGATGTTTAAGCAGTATAATGAATAGAGATATACTTTCAAAAGAATTAAAAAAATTAATAAACATAGTTGAGAATTAATAATATAATATTCAGATACCAAATTTTAGTTTTTATCAATAGAATATTCGAATACTATTTGCAATAATTTTTATATAAAGACAGGAATTGTATTAATAAATACAATTCCTGTTTCATTATTTTCTAATTAATAAGATTCTTCACTTCGTCCCAGCTTAGTTTATTGATGTCGCCCATTGAATCGCCTACTACTGTATCAATAAGAACTCTTTTTTTGTTTTGAAGCTCTAAAATCTTCTCTTCTATTGTTCCTCTTGTTACTAATTTATAATTGGTTACCACTCTTTTTTGACCTATTCTATATGCTCTGTCGGTTGCTTGGTCTTCAACTGCCGGGTTCCACCACAAATCATAATGTATGACAGTGTCTGCCTGTGTGAGTGTGAGTCCTGTGCCTGCTGCTTTTAGGCTAAGTAAAAATATAGGAGCTTCCCCTGCATTAAATCTATGCACTAAATCCATTCTGTTTTTTGTGGTGCCGTCCAAATAAAGATAATTTATATTTAGTTTGTTGAAGGCATCTCTCATAATATTAAGCATTCTTGTGAAAGAACTAAACACTAATACACTATGCCCGCCTGATATAGCCTCTCTAATCATCTCTATAAACATATTAAACTTACCGCTTGTATGACTATCACCTCTTAAATCTTGATGCATTAGTCTTGGGTGGCAGCAAACTTGTCTTAGCCTTGTGAGAGCTGAAAATATTTCTATATGTGATTGTGCAAATCCCTTTCTTTTTACCGTTTCAAATATCTCTATTCTTGCAGCTTCAAGTATTGACATATAAAGCTCTTTTTGGTCTTTAGTTAAATCGCAATAATTTACAACCGTATGTTTTGGAGGCAAATCTTTAAGTACATCTGTTTTAAGTCTTCTTAATATAAAAGGTGCTATTCTTGTTTTTAAATTATCCAAAGCTTCGTTTGAAGTTTCTAAGCCAGATAAAATAGGAGCTTCATAATCTTCAATAAAGTCTTTATGCTTTCCCAAAAAGCCCGGCATTAAGAAATCAAACATAGACCACATTTCGCTTATACTGTTTTCTATAGGCGTACCGCTTAGTGCGAGCCTTTTTAATGATTTTAAGCTTTTTACTGTTTTTGCATTTTGTGTGTTGGCGTTTTTTATATGCTGTGCTTCATCTAGTATCACATAATTAAACTCATTTTCACTAAGTGCTTTTACATCTCTTCTTAAAGTAGAGTAGGATATTATAGCCACATCATAATTGCTTACAGCCCTAATCTTTTTCATTCTTGATTTTAAGCTTCCTGTTAAAACTATTGCTTCAAGAGATGGGGCAAACTTTTTTATTTCATAATACCAGTTGGCAACGCATGAAGTTGGTGCTATTATTAAAGAAGTGAGTTTCTCTCCATTTTCTTTTTCTTTTAATATTGTGGCTATAGTCTGAAAACTTTTTCCAAGCCCCATATCATCTGCAAGTATGCCGTTTAATGACATATCCGCAAGTTTTCTAAGCCATTTATATCCTATAAGCTGATAATTTCTAAACTCTCCTATTATGTTTTTTGGAGGCTCTTCATCATAATCAACTCTTTTTATATTTGATATTGTCTCTATTGCACTGTCATCTAAATCTAATTCTATACCGCTATGTTTTTCAAGCATATCGGCAAAGTATGGAGCACTAAACATTGGAAGCAAATATCTATTATCTTCATCATTTTCTATAGGGTTATCTTTAAGCATTTTTGCTATATAATCAATAACCTCTAAATCTATCGGCACAAATGAACCGTTTTGAAGCCTTATATATTCTTTGTTTTCTACTTTTACAGCTTTTATAATATCTGATAAATCATGTATCTCTTTAACTCCTTCAAATGAAAAATTAATCTCAAAGAAGTTAATGTCTTTAGTGAGAGAGACTTTCATTTTAAGAGGTTTTACATTTAGTTTGAGAGATTTAAAAGATTCACTGTAAAAACAAGTCCAACCCTTATCTTGAAGCATAGGTAAAATTTTATAGCATAAATAAAATATCTTCTCATCATCTGATGAAGCAAAAGTATAATCTCCAACCTTATCCAAATATTTAGACAAAGTATTACAAAAATATTCCTCTTTTTCTTTGTCTCTATATATTTCATTTACCTCATTATCAAACATATTACTGCTTGTGAATTTATTAGTATAAGGATCAACAGTAAAAGAACCATATTTGAATTTTATAGTAGAAAATACATTGCTTCCGTCATAGTCCAAGAATAATAATGCCTGTGCAGGAAATGCTAATATTTCATTTTCTTTTATGTTTTCTGGAAGTTCGATATGGAAATCTTTTTTTAAGTTTGGAAGCACCCTTGAACAAAAATCTTTAATATATGCTCTATTAACAGTTATAGGCTTTTTAAATATGTGTTTTTTTATTTTTGGGTATGATGGATTAGTTTCATAAAAAATATCTTTGTAGAGTATATAATCGCAATTCTCACCAAATGTGTAAACCTTGTTAAGCTCTACATCTTTTATATTGATGTCTAATACTAAATCTTTGTTCTCATTGTAGTAAGTTTCTATAATAATATTTAATACTTCATCGCTAAATGTTATAACTTTGCTTTCTAATCTAATATTTGCTACTTCTTTAAGCATAGTTAAACATTGATAAGCATTATAATCTTTAAACCACAATTTGCCGTTTTCTTGATTTTGTAAAGCATCAGCATATAAATTGTTTAAAAATCTTATTAATTTAGCTTCGCCTCTGCCAAAATCCTCTAATTCTATTCTATATTCTTCATCTTCTATTTTTTGTTTATCGCCAGTAACGCAAGAAAATAAAAAACTCTCAAGCTCTACAATTCTTAATTGCTTTTTTTTCTCTATGTCTATAAGTTTAAGTGAAAGTCCTAAGCTCTTTTCATTTCCTTCACCGCGTAATGAGAATAATACTGATATGCTGAAATATTCTCTATAAAGATTGTCTCTGTAATTATCCATTAGAGGTGCACGCGTGTAGTAGAGCCAGTTTTGCCTTTCATCGTTTATTATTTTTACATCTTTTATGTTAAAAGTAGTATTATCTTCTTCATTGTTGCTATAATCTAAAAGGGTATCAGATTTTTCGTTATTTTCTTTAATATCTTTCTTTTTTAATTTTTCTGCCATTTTTTAGATTTTATCCTTTAAATATAGCCTAAATACTATTTTTATATACATTAAAATATTGACTATTCATGATAATAGAATTATAAAAAAAGTCAAGTTTTATGATATTTTATTATTCATTCTTATTTATTCTCATAATTTACAAAATTAAATAATATATGTTATAGTAATTATATATAAAAGTTATGATTAATAAAAAATTATGATTGCAAAATTTCTTTTTCATTTTATAATTTTAATTAACATAATATTTATTTGGATAAACTAATGCTTAAAAAAATTATTGATAAAATAAAGTATTTTTATGCAGAGAAAAGGAAGTTATTTATTATAATATTATCTTCTTGGTTTGTATTTATTATATTAATAGGTGTTATTATAGGAGTAAATAAAAAGCCTGATATAGTTCCTTTAACGCCAGAAGAAGAAAATGCTATGATTTCGAATGATATTATAAAAAATGATGATAAAAAGATTATAGAAGGTGAGATGCTTTCAACAAAAAATAATTTGAGTTTTGAGGAATTAGAACGCTCAAGGAATTATGTGGAAAGCCGAAAAAATAAATAATAACTTTTAGGAGGAAGAAAAATATGCGTTTAAAGATATTTGCATGTGTATTTTCTTGTATTATGTTCACAGGGCTATTATTTGCTCAAGAAACAATCACAGTACAGCCAGATGATAAAGTTGTAACTAATGAAATGCCTGTCTCTGCTAAGGGAGAGCCTTTAGAGAAAGATTTACTTAAATCAATAGATTTGGCAGCTAATACTTTATTTTCTATTAAATTGAATGCTACTAATTTTGACAGATATATTCGTATTACAAGCTATTCTACAAATTTAGATTTTGTAAGATTTACTAGAGATAAAACTAATGCCTTTCTTACTTTCACTACATTAACACCAGGCATAGCAAAACTTAATTTCCAAGTAGATACAGAAGAAAATATAATAAAAAGATATATATATACAATCAATGTAACTAACGGAGATGCTATAACAGATACTAATTCTACAATGTTTGATGCTGAGACTACTAATGAAGCACCTACTACAAACGATATGATAATGGATACAAACGAAACAGTTACAAATACAACTGATACAAACACAACAAATAATACAGCAGCTACAAATGCAACAGCAACAAATGCTGCTAATAATACTACACAACAGCAACAAACAGTAACTAAAACAACACAACAGCAACAAACAGTAACTAAAACAACACAAGCAGAAGATAATTCTGAAGTTGCTTTATTATTTAAATCTGCAGAAGAACTTAAAAATATGAAAGATTATGATAATGCTATAAGCTCTTATAATAATGTAATCTCTCAATATCCAGATTCAAAATATGCAGTTTATAGTTATTTTAGAGTAGGCGATATTTATAATTTGAAAAAAGATTATACTAATGCTTTTGATACATATAAAAAAGCTTCTGAATTAAAAACTGCTAACAACAATCAAAAGGCAGCTGCTTTATACTCAATGGGTGTTGTGAGAAAAGTTGAAAATAATAATCAAGAAGCTATGAAATATTTTAATGATGTTATAGCTAAATATCCTAATACTTATTCTTATGGAAATGCTGTATATGAAATTGCTGACAGTTTGAAGCAAATGGGAAAAATTTCTGACGGATTAAATATGTTAGAGAAATCATTAGCTTCAAAAGAGAAATTCTCTAAAAGAGCAGATGCAATGCTTCTTCTTGCAGAGATTTATGAAACAGGCAATAACAATGTAAGAGATTTTAATAAAGCTTATTTAACATATAATCAATATTTAAGCGAATATCCTAATACTTCAAAAACAAAATATGCTAATGATAGAAAAAACTTCTTATCAAGAAATGCTGTTAATATAAAATAAATAAATAATCTTTAATATATAAAAAAGCCATTTAAGAAGTAATTCTTATTTGGTTTTTTTTGTATATTTTTTATTGATATTTTTTATAGAATGTATTATATTTTATAAGAAAATAATATATTTATTTAAGAGTGTTTATGAAAAAAATTGTTATACTCTTTATACTAATATCTTCTTTAGCATATTCATTTCCATATAATATGTACACTGGAATGACAGGTGCACTTCGTTTGGGCGGTACTTTATACTTAGATAATATGAGAATAGGAAATAAAAAATATACTTTATCAAGTCCTATTATGCTTAATTTTGGTATACTAAAGAATTTTGATATATTTGCAAGAGTGCTTCCTCTTACTTATATTCCAGAAGTGGGTGTTGGTGTTGAAGGAGAGCCTCAATTTTCTATAATGCCTAGATTTCAATTTTTTAATGGATTTATAGGGGCAGTTGAGGTATTATTTCCTGGTTCTTCAAAGCAGAAATTCGGATTAAATCCTCAGATACACTATTTAATAGGGCTTGGCGATTTTCTAACGATGTATGCCAATTTGGAAGTGCCTATGTTTTTTAATGACCCTAGAGGTGTTGTTAATTATATAAGGCTCAAAACTGCTATTGGTGTTTATCCTGGTTCTTTGTTTGGTTTTTCACTTGCTGGTATATATCTTGAATATCATTTGGCTTATGACTTTTATAATAAGGCTATGTTGGGCTTAAATCGTCTTGGGCTTGGTGTTTATTTAGTGCTTAATAGTGATGCTAGTTTATCTATCAATTTTAGTCCTTATGTTGAACAGCTTGCAAGCGGATATTATTTTGGTATAGGTGCTTATATTTCTTATACTCTAGATTTTAATAAGTTTATTAGATAATAAAAAACATTAATAGTTTGGATAAAATAATGAAAAAGATTATATTATTAATTATTTTATTTTCTTCATTTGTATATGGAGCAAATAATGCTAAAGATATTGAAGGTTTTTGGCTTATGCCTGATAAACCTAAAGGAAGAATGAAAGTTGCTAAGATAATAGTAATTAATAATAAACTTTATGCCTATGCAATTGATTTTCAAGATGATGTAAAAACTACTCTTGATATTCATAATCCAGATAAAGCCCTTAGAGATAAAGACCTTAGAGGACTTACATTTATTTATGATATAGAGTTTAAAGATGGTGAGTGGCAAACTGGAAGAATATATCATACAGACCAAGGAAGCTCATATTATGCTAAAATTACTTTGGCTGATGATAAAAAATCATTATCTCTAAAAGCTTCATTAGATAAAGGCGGAGTAGTTGGTGCTAGTGTAAAATGGACAAGACTATCCGAAGAAGAAGCAAAAAAATATAATGATATGCCAATTAGCAGTTTAAGAACTGTAGAAGGCAAACCTATAAATTAATTATTAAATTATATAATTATCAATTAATTGTCTGCATCTTCAATAATTTCAGCATTCTTAAAATTGTATACACCAAAATTGTCGCATGTAACATTAATAAGTTTTGGGTTTTGCATAACTATGCTATTATAATAAAATATAGGTATAATAGCCGTATCTTCTATAGCAATTTTTTCTGCTGAATGTAAATATTGTATATCTTGAGTTGTTAAATAATTTCTTATATTCTCATCATATAAAGGGTTATAATATTTTCCTTCGTTTAGTATATAATCTTTTTGCAGTAATGATAAAAATGACATAGGGTGATTATAGCCTCCAGCCCAACTGCGTCTTGCTATATCAAAATTACCTCTTCTTCTTGTTCTTATAAACTCATTATATGGTTTTGAAATAACTATAGTATCTATATTTAAATTTTCTTTAAGCATTTTTTTAATTGCATTAGCTATTTCTAAATGAAGACCATCATCTGTTAATAATTCTATTACAGGAAAATCATCTGCATTTTTGTATCCTGCTTCTTCTAATAAGTTTTTAGCTAATTCTATATTTTTGTTATAATCTTCAGAATAAAAATAGTTGTTTGTATCTTCTGCTCTAAAATCTTTATTATCATATTTTATATTATAAGGCACTATAGCTGATGCTGCTATATCATCAGATTTTACTATATTTGTTATTATAAAGTTTCTATCTATAGCTAATGATATTGCTTTTCTTACCATAGCATTTGAAAGAGGATTTACTCTATTATTTATTTCATAAAAATATAATGAAGTTTTTGCTGTATTTTTTGCTATATTTCTTTCAAACAATTCATCTTTTTTTTCTATAGGTATATTATTATAAAAATATAATTCATCTTTTTCTATTAAACTTAGAGCCTCATTAGGATTATTGATAAACTCAAAATTAATTATATCTGCCTTTATGTTTTTATAATTCCAATAATCTGTATTTTTTCTTATAACAAGCCTATAATCATCTAGCCTCACAATCTGAAAAGCTCCGTTTCCAATCATAGTATCAGCATTCAAAGACCAATTATTTTCATTTTTGCTTACTATATCTTCTCTTAAAGGAGTGTATGCACTATGACATACTAATTCATCAAAATATGGAACAGGGTATTCCAATTCAACATATAAAGTATCATTATCTAATGCCTTTACTCCTAATTGTTCTTTATCCATATTTCCATTTATTATTTCATGAGCATTTTTTATATTCTCTAAATATACAGCAAGAGGCGACTGTGTTTTAGGATCAACAATTCTCCTCCATGCATATACAAAATCATCAGCTTTTAAATCAAATCCATCAGCCCATTTAGCATTTGTTCTTATATAAAAAATATATATGGTGTTATTATTTGATGATATCCATTTTTCTGCTGAGCCTGGTATTATATTTCCGTTTTCATCTTTTATGGTAAGGTTTTCAAATAGATGATTTATATATATCATAGAGCTAATAGAAGAAGTTTTTGAAGGGTCCATTGTATTTGGTTTGCCTCCAACTGATACTGTTATTTCATTTAATATTTTTTTAGGCTCTTTGTGGCATGATAGTAATAAAATTGATGCCAAGATAAGTAATATATTCAAAAATCTATTTCTTTCCATAAAAAATCCAAAAAATAAAAAGTATTATATTTACATATATCGAAAAAAATGATAACTATATAATTAAAATATACTATTTTATTTATTATTTCCACAAATAAAAACAAATTTATTAAATATATTTTGCATTTTTATATTGTTTTCAGACATTAACTCTGGGTGCCATTGAAGGGCTAATATAAAATGATTTTTGTCTTTATATTCTATAGCTTCTATAATATCATCATTAGCCTTTGCTACGATATTAAAATCTTTGGCTGTTTTTCCTATTGCCTGATGATGAAAACTATTAACTTCGCTTTCTTCTCCTAATAAATCATAAAGAATAGAAGTTTTATCTATTTTTATTTTATGTGTTGCAACATCTGTCGGAGCGGTTTGAGAATGCAGTATATTGCTTTTGGTTTGAGATTCTATATCTTGAATTAAATCTCCTCCAAAATAAACATTAATAAGCTGTATTCCTCTGCATATTCCTAATATAGGTTTTTTCATTTTGAATGCATAATCGAGTACTGTGAAATCAAACTCATCTCTTTCTTTTGATATAGTGCCAATTTTAGGGTGTGGTTCTTGATTAAAATAGAATGGGTGAATATCAACCCCGCCTGTCATGATAACACCAGAAACATTTTCTAGCGTTTTTTTTATAATGTCTTTATCTTTTATTATTGGCATTATAACAGGTATTCCATTTGCTCTTACAACTGATTGTATATAAGAATCGTTTGCAAATGATTTTTTACTGCCATTATCATTTAATATATTTCCAGATATTGCTATAATTTTATTCATATTTTAAGCCGTTTTTTTTGATAATTATATTCAAATTATAATATTTGTCAAACTAAAAGATATTGTATAATTTAATATAAATATTTATACTATTAGTATATTAATATGTTTAATTTTTTCGTATTATTATACAATATAATATTGAAATTCGTCTTTACATATACAATAACTTGACTAATAATTATTTTTTTATTATAATAAAAGTATTATAATATAATATATTTAAATTAATTATTAAAGGGGTTATTTATATGAAAGTAATAGTAATTGGTTGTAACCATGCCGGCACATGGGCTGCAAAAACTTTAAAAGCTACAGATCCTAATTGTCAGGTAGTTACTTATGATAGAAATGATAATATATCTTTCTTAGCTTGCGGTATTGCACTTTGGGTTGGCGGCGTAGTAAAAGATCCTAAAGGTTTATTCTATGCTAGTCCTGAAGGTTTAAAAAGCGAAGGAATAGAAGTTTATATGGGTCATGAAGTAACCAAAATAGATTGGGCTAACAAAAAAATGACTGTTAAAGAATTAAAAACTGGTAAAGAGTTTGAAGATAATTATGACAAACTTATTCTTGCTACTGGTTCTTGGCCTGTAACTCCTCCTATTGAGGGCTTAAAACAAGAAGGTACTACTTATGGTCTTAAAAAAGGTATTTTCTTCTCTAAACTTTATCAACAAGGTCAAGATATTATTGATGAAATAGCTAAACCAGAAGTAAAAAGAGTTATGGTAGTTGGTGCTGGTTATATAGGTGTTGAACTTATAGAAGCATTCAAAAATCATGGTAAAGAAGTTATCTTAATGGAAGCTATGCCTAGAGTTATGGCTAACTATTTTGACAAAGAGATTACTGATGAGGCTGAAAAAAGAATTAAAGATGCTGGTATAGAATTGCATTTAGGTGAAACTGTTAAAAAATTTGAAGGTGATGACAGAGTTAAAAAAGTTGTTACTGACAAAGGTTCTTATGATGTAGATATGGTAGTTATGTCTGTTGGTTTCAGACCTAATAGCGAACTTTATAAAGATTATTTAGAGACTTTACCTAATGGTGCTATTGTAGTTGATACTACTATGAAATCTTCTAAAGATGAGAATGTTTATGCTATTGGAGACTGTTCTACAGTATATTCAAGAGCTTCTGAAAAACAAGAATATATTGCTTTAGCTACTAATGCTGTAAGAATGGGTATAGTTGCTGCTAATAATGCTTTAGGCAGACATGTTGAATACTGCGGTACTCAGGGTTCTAACGCTATTTGTGTATTTGGTTATAATATGGCTTCTACTGGTTGGTCAGAAGAAACTGCTAAGAAGAAAGGATTAAAAGTAAAATCTAATTTCTTTAGAGATGCTGAAAGACCAGAGTTTATGCCTACTTATGAAGATGTATTAGTAAAAATTGTTTATGAAGAAGGTACTGGACGTATGTTAGGTGCTCAGATTGCTTCTAAACATAATCATGCTGAGGCTATACATGCATTCTCACTTGCTATACAAAAGGGTATGACAGTTCAAGAGTTTGCATTATCTGACTTCTTCTTCCTTCCTCACTACAACAAACCATTATCTTGGATGACTATGGTTGCTTATACTGCTAAATAATTATAATAATTTTTAAATAAAAAGCCTTATAGAATTTTCTATAGGGCTTTTTTATTTTTGCAATTTTAAAATTTTAAAAAAAATTACACCCGCACGGTAAGCTAAATAAAAATATATTAATTAATTTGAAATGCAAATTAGATTATATTTATAAATATTATTTAACGTGCGGAAAATATATTAAGAATCTAATTAAAACTTGGGCGGGTATGCTTTTAAAAATTCAGCATTTTAAGAAAATTAAAGTAAAGATTTTTAATGATGCAAAAAATATAATAGGGCGGGGAATGTAAATAAATTAGAATATATATGTATTTTAAGAAAAAGATGATTTTTATGTTATTGAATAATTTTTAAAACTGTTATAGAATTGTTTACTAAATTACTAATAAAATATTTTTAAATAAAATTAAGAAAATGGCTAAGAGTATTATAAATATAGTTAATATATCGAAGAGATTTATAGACAGGGTTTTGCTTGATAATGTTAATTTGCTTATAGAGGAGAAATCCAAAATAGGCATGATAGGCAGAAATGGAGCAGGCAAGACTACTCTTTTAAAAATTCTTATGGGGATTGAAGATGCAGATGATGGAGAGGTAATATTTTCTGATGATGTGCGAATTGGGTATCTTCGTCAGCAGGGAGATTTTGATGAGAGTGAGAAGGTTATAGATTATCTTGTAAGAGTTAGCGGCAAAGAATCTTGGAAATGTTCTAAAATAGCAAGCAGATTTGGAATTGACCATATAAAAGTTAATTATAATATTGGCAGTTTATCTAGCGGTTATAGAATGAGGGTAAAACTTGCTGAGATGATGCTTGAAGAGCCTAATTTTTTAATACTAGATGAGCCTTCAAACTTTTTGGATTTAAATACATTAATAGATTTAGAGAATTTTTTAATGGATTATAATGGAGGTTTTTTAATAGTTTCTCACGATAGGGAGTTTTTAAAAACCACTTGCGATAAGACTGTTGAAATAGAAAAAGGTAAACTTACTTATTTTCCAGGTAATATAGAAGATTATTTTGAATATAAAGAAGAGAAAGAATATACAATAAAAAAATATAATAAGAATGTAGAAGAGAGAAAGGCACATTTAGAGAGATTTGTTGAAAGGTTTAGATATAAGGCATCAAAAGCAAAAGCAGTGCAATCTCGTATAAAACAAATAGAGAAATTAAAAACTATAGAGATTAATCACCCGGCAAAGAGTGTGAGAATAAGGCTGCCTGAAGTTGAATCTAAAAAAGGCTTTGCTATTATATCTGATGATTTATCTGTAGGCTATGGTGAAAAGGTGGTTGCGACAAGCAGAAGAATGGAGATACCTAGAGGAAGCAGGGTTGCCGTGCTTGGAGAAAACGGAGAAGGTAAAACTACTTTTTTAAGAACTATAGCAGGAAGACTTAATCCTGTATCTGGAAGCTATAATTATTCTTATGGTATAAAGCTTGCATATTTTGGAGAGGACACTTATAAAAACATCACTGCAAATGATAATGTGCTTTCTTATTTGAAGAAGAATGCAAAACAAGGTCTTTTAACTCAAGAGCTTTTAACTCTTTTGGGAAGTTTTTTATTTTCTGGAGAAGATGTTAATAAAGATGTAAAAGTGTTAAGCGGAGGCGAGATGGCGAGGTTGTCTTTGCTTTGTGCTATTACACAATGTGCAGATGTACTTATATTAGATGAGCCTACGAACCATTTAGACTTTGAAACTGTTGAGGCTCTTGCTAATTCTTTGCGTGATTATGGCGGCACTATATTTTTTACTTCGCACGATAGAACTTTTGCTAGTCTTCTTGCTGATACCATAATAGAAGTTAAAGATAAAAAACTTTCTCTATATAATGGTGATTATGAGGCTTATGTTTATAAGGTACGTTTGGAGGCATTGGAAGAAGAGGAGAGAGAGTTAGAATATCAAGAGGCTAATAACAGCAAAGAAACAAATATTGCAGAAAAAAATAATAGTAATTATGAAGAGAGAAAAAAAATTAGAAACAGACTTTCTAAAGCTGAATCTATGTTGAAAAAATATGAGAAAGAAATAGAAGATTATAAAAAAGAAGAGACTGATATATTAAAGTTTTTTGAAAAAGATTATAATGATGATAAGAGTAAGAGGTTGTTGGAAGTGAAAAAATTAATAGAAGAAAAAGAAAATGAATGGCTTTTAATAAATGAAGAGATTGATAGTATAAAGGCCATGCTAGAATAAAATAAAATATAAAAAATAGGTGTATTGGAGGAATAAAAATAATGAGAGTTTTTAAGAATGCTAAAATATATTCTATGGATAAAAATGATAGCATTTATGAGGCAGTTGCTGTTGATAATGGGGTTATAGTTTTTGCAGGAAGTAATGAAGAGGTATTAAAAAAATATAAAGATGCGTCTGACATAATAGATTTAGAAGGCAAAACAGTTATACCTGGTTTTAATGATAGTAATGTTAATTTTGTAGTTTATGCTCGTTTTAACACTATGTTGGATTTAGGAAATTGTAAATCTATAAAAGAGGTTATTGATATTGCTAAGAAGGCTGAAAAGTATGATGATTGGCTTATAGGCAGAGGCTGGAATCAGGATTATTTTGAAGAGAAGAGAATGCTTAATAAACATGATTTAGATGAAATATCTAGCGAATATCCTGTTGCTTTTAGAAGATGCTGCGGAGAGATGATAGTTGCTAATAGTAAAGCTCTTGAAGTTTGCGGCATTACAGAAAGCATGAAATCTGATACTATAGATTTTGATAATGGTCTTATATCTTCAAAATCTATGACTTTAATATTATCAAAAATTAAATCTTTTGAGATGGATAAATTAAAAGAGATAATATTAGACACACAAGAAGAGTTTTTTAAGATGGGTATTACATCTGTACAGGCTGATGATTTAAGAGGTCTTCCTGATTTTGATTATAGAAAGGTAATAGATGCTTATCAAAAGCTTCATAGAGAAAAAAAATTAAAGATAAGAGTATGCGAACAAGCAGAGTTTATTAACAAACAAGATATAGATGATTTTAGGCAATATTACTACTATCAATATATTAATGATAACAGATTTAAAGTTGCACGTATAAAGCTTATCATAGACGGCGGTATAGGTTCAAGGACTGCTTTACTTAGAGAAGATTATAATGATGCTAAAGGCTTTAGAGGTGTAAGTCAGTATAAACAAGAAGAGCTTGATGAATTAGTAAAATATGCAAATAGTTTAGATTATTCTGTTATTATACAGGCTACAGGTGATGGTGCTATAGAGATGGCATTAAACTCTATTGAAAAAATTAAAGATACTAAAGATTTCAAATATAGAAGAAATGGTTTAATACATTGTCAGATAACTGATAAGAAGTTGTTAGAGAGAATAAAAGAGTTAAATGTAGCTATATATTATCAGCCTATATTTTTAAATTATGATATGCATATAGTTGAAGAGCGTGTTGGTGAGGAGAGGGCTAAAACAAGTTATGCTTATAAGACAGCTATGGATATGGGCATTAATATAGGTTTTGGTACTGCTGGTCCTGCTGGCGGAATTAATATAATGGAAGGTATTCACTGTGCTGTTAATAGAGAAGATTTAAATGGCTGGCCAGAGGGCGGTTGGATGCCTGAAGAGAAACTTACTGTTAAAGAGGCAGTTTATTTATATACTATGGGAAGTGCTTATTTGTCTTCTGAAGATAAACTAAAAGGAAGCATAGAAGAAGATAAATTAGCTGACTTTATTGTGTTAGATAGAGATATTTTTGAAGTGGATAAAAAAGAAATAAAAGATATTAAAGTGTTAAAAACTATAATTGACGGAGATATTGTATACAGCAGCGATAATTGATTTTCTTATTGATTAAATAATAAATTAGTATATGATTATTGTATTATGTTTATAGAAGATTTTAAGTTTGTATTTCTTTTTGTAATTATACCTGTACTAATATTTTTTTTAGTTACTTCTCGTTTTAAGGTGAATAGGGTATTATCTGTATTTACTAAGAACACTAATTTTAAAAACGATAAAAATTATAAAAGAATATCTAAACTAAGAATATTTTCTGCTTCATTTTTAATACTTGCTTTATCATTATCAATATTTGCATTAATGCAGCCTAAATGGGGTATAATAGAGCAAAAAATAAAAACTAATAATTATATGATAACTATATTATTAGATTTATCTCGTTCTATGGAGGCTGATGATGTATGGCCTTCAAGATTAGAAAGGGCAAAATTGGAGATAGAAGATTTTGTAAAGAATACTGATAATCTTTCTGTAGCTTTAGTAGGGTTTGCGGGAACTAGTTTTGTTGCTTCGCCTTTTACTCAAGATATGGAAACTTTTTCTTATATATTAAATGAATTAAATACTAAATCTGTAACTTTGCAGGGTACTAGAATTGCTGATGCTTTAGTTACTGCAAAAAATACTTTTAATGTTAATATACCTGGAAAAAAATCTATTATACTTATAACAGACGGTGAAGACCATGCTGGGTATTTTGATAATATATTAAAAGAATTAAAAGACAATGATATTAGTGTTTATACTGTTGGGGTTGGTTCTGAACTTGGGGCTACTATAAGGAGTGATATTGGATATTCTGAAAATACTGTTATATCAAAAAGAGATGATAAAACATTAAAATTAATAGCAGATTCTACAGGCGGTAAATCTTATATTTCTGATAATATATCTTTAAAATCAATATTTGATGATATAAAAAATAATATGGATAGTGTTTCTACAATGAAGAATAATAGAAGCTATAAAGATAGATTTCAAATATTTTTGTTTGCTTCAACTATTTTAATTATAATTGCTAGCATATTAAATATATTGACTCAAAAAAGAGTTCTTTACAAAAATAATAAAAGTAGTATCATTAAAGATATTAAATAAATAGGTGATTTATATTGTGTTGTTTAGAATAAAAGTATTACTAGTATTTTTAATATTATTTTCAAGCTCCTATGCTTTTTCTTTAAATGAGTTTACAGCTAAGATTGATGTTGATAGGGCAAATAGATTATTAAGAAAAGGCGATTATGATAATGCTATAAGCTTGTATGAGAAGGCTTTAAGCAAGCTTCCTACATCTCCTGAAATATATTATAATATGGGTACTACTTTATCTTCTATGGGAGATATGGAGTCAGCAGTTCAAGCTTTTGATATGGCTAAAAAGAATTTTACAGAAAAAACTTCTAAAGATATAAAAAGCTCAACTTACTATAATGCGGGTATAAGCAAAATAGAAATGGAAGATTATGCCGGTGCCATAGAAGAATTAATAGAATCTTTGGTTAATAACCCTAATGATAATAATGCAAAAAGTGCTTTAGAGTACGCCAAAAAGAAATTAGAAGAGCAGAAAAAAAATAGCGGAGAGTCTGCTCAAAATAATAATAATGATAATCAAGACAATGCTAACTCTAATCAAAATAGTCAAGATAATCAGAATAATAATAATGAAAATAATAATAACAATCAAAATAATAACCAAGATAATAATCAGAATAATCAAGATAATCAAAACAATAATCAAAATAATCAAAATAATGATAATCAAGAAAATAACAATCAAAACAATAATGATAATCAAGAAAATAATAATCAAGACAATAATCAGAATAATCAAGATAACAATAATGGAAACAACAGCCAAAATGATGAAGAGCAAAATGCACAAACTGATATTGATAGACTGTTAGATTCTTTGAGACAATATAGAAAAGATAAAGAAAATGATGACCAATATTATGGCGGAGGAAGAATTGATAAAGACTGGTAAAGTAATAGTTGCTGTATTATTTTTATTAAATGTTTCTGTCTTATTTTCTCAAACTACAATTACGGCTAAACTCTCTGATGAAAAAATAGGTGTCGGTGAGCTTTTTAGTTTATCTGTAACTATTAATAATACAAAAGGAAAGGTTACAATACCAAACATAGACGGCTTATTATTAAGAGGAACTTCGCAAACAAGAAATATGACATTAAGCGGGGGTACTTTTAAATCTATTCAAACCTATAGCTATACTTATGTTGCAAACAGAGTTGGGGTGTATAAAATAGATAATATCACTGTAAAAATTGATAATACAACTTACAAGGCAAATACTGTTACTTTAGAGGTTGTAGATGAGCCTGTTAGAACAAAACAAAATGATGCTCCCGATTCTGATTCTTTTGACAGATTTATGAATTATTCTGAAGATATACATGTTGAAAACACTATAAATAAAACAGAAGTATATTTGTATGAGCCTATATATATTATACAAAAAGCATATACTCATATTCCTGTTAATGTGGTTGGTATATCTAAAATAGCAGACAGAACAGATTTTATTTCTTATACAGATTCTTCTGAGTATAATTCTTTTACAGAGATAATTAATGGTAAAAGAGTGAGCGTTATACCATTAAAAAAAGAAGTGTTATATGCTTTGAAAGAGGGAGAAAAAAGCATTATTACTACTGAGTTTGTTTTTGAAAAGAATAATATGTTTTTTGATAGAGTTCTTTATGGTGAAGAAGAATATAATATAAAGGTTTTGCCTCTTCCTGATAATACAGGGTACAAAAACTTTTCAGGCGGTGTTGGTGAGTTTGATTTTACTGTTAAGGCTAATAAAACTAATTTAAAAATAGGCGAAGAGGTTGTTGTTAGTTTAGAGGTTTTTGGAGAGGGAAATACTTCTATTATAAATATGCCTAGTATTGACACAAATATCAATAAATATTTTTCTGTTTATCAGCCAAAAACATATGAAACTAATTGGTTTGAAGATGATAGAATGATGGCCAAAAAGACAAAACAGTATGTTATGGTTGCTACTAATAGCGGAGAGTTTAGCTTGTCAAATATAGCTTTTTGTTATTTTTCTCCAGAGGCTAAAAGTTATAGTAATGTTTATGCGGAAAATATATCTTTTAATATGATGGGCGGCAATATTGGCTCTTCTTCTTTTATTGATAATAATAATCAGCCTAATGTTATTAATATCAAAGATACTTATATTAAAAATGAAAAGCCTTTCAATTTGTTAAACATTAATATCGTTTATATTTATATACTTATTTTAATAATATTTTCTTTTATTATAGTATTTTCTAAGAAGATTAAAACATTAGCTTTATCTCCTTCAAACAATAATAAAGAATCTGGTATTAGTATTATGATTTCAAATTATAATGAGGGAAATAGAGAAGAGTATTGTAAAAGTGTTATTTCTTATATAGAAAAAGAGATTAAAAAGAAATTAAATACAAACTCCAAAAATATTTATTTGGAATTAAATGGAAAAGTAGAAGAAGAAAAAATAAAAGAGATAAAGTCTATAATAGATTCTTGTGAGAGAGAGCTTTATTCTGGAAATAAACAGAGTGAGAATACAGATTATCATAGTAAGGCTATTGAAATAATTACTAGTATTAACAAAAAGAAGTGACTTTTATTTATGAGTATTAAAAAAATTATTATAATGTTTTTAGTTTTTGGATGCAATTTCCTTTTTGCTCAAAATGATTTAGAGAACATCAATAATATATTTAAAAACGCAAATGATTTATATAATCAAGGAAGTTATATAGAGGCTAATAATTTATATCTTAATTTAATAAGCTCTAATGTGGTGTCTAAAGATTTGTATTATAATTTAGCTTCTTCATATTATGAGATTAATAGTAATGGTTATGCTGTGTTATGGTATGAGAGAGCTTTGAATATATCGCCTTTCGATAAAGAGATTAAAAACAATATAAATAAAATAACAGAAAGAAAAGATTATGATTCTTTTTATATAATTGCTTTTTATATAAGCTTGATTTTATTTGTATTTTTTAGTGTATTTTTATTTGTGTTGTTTATTAAAAAGAAAAATATTAATTTCTTGTTGCTGATTAGTTGTGTTATTTTGCTTGTATTTTCTATATATTTATATAAGACTATAAAATCAGATTATATTATAATTATAAGAAACACTAACATATATAGCGGAAGCAGTATAAAGTCTGATATTGTATCTAGTGTGTATGAGGGAGAAAAATTTAGAGTGATAAAAGAGTCCTCTAATTGGTATTATGTTAAAGGAATATCAAAAGGCTGGATTAACAAAGAAGATTTAGAGAAAATATAATTTTGTAGAGAGAACTATTTTTTCTTTATATATTTTCTTACAAATCTGCTTATAATCATAATAAAACCCATAATTCCAGATAATAAGAAACCCACAAGTCCAACTAATGATATACCATGTATTAGCGGAGGCATTTTTGTAGCTATTATAAGTCCGCTTGAAATAATTAATGAAGCTAATACTATAGAATAACTTAATCTATCTCCCAAGCTATCTAAAGTATTTGCAAGTGTATCAAGTTTTTTATGTTCCAGCTGTATTCTTATATTACCTTTTTTCATTAAGCTTATAACTTCACCTAAATCCGAAGGTACGTTTTTTAAAACATGAAAATAATCATTAATTAAATTTCTAGATTGTTTTAATAGATTATCAGGCTTTAATTGTTCTTTGACATACTTGAAGGCAAAAGGCTTTATATGTTCTATTAATTTAAGGTCTTTATCTAAATCTCTTCCAACCCCTTCTAATACTATTAAAGATTTTATAAGAAGCATTATATTTCCAGAGAGCATTAATCTAAACTCTCTTATTATAGATATAAGTTCATTAAATATATCTTCTATGTTTATGTTTTCTAATGGCATATCTATATATTTGTTTACAAGCATAAATATAGCCATATTAAAATCTTCCATGTTTTGCACTTCACTATGATTGCATAAATCAAGTACAGCTTTAGCAAGATTAATATAATCAGCATTATTAATACTCATTATAAGAGAAGAGAAAGCCTCTTTTGAAGTAGGAGGTATAAACCCAATCATACCAAAATCTAAAAAACATAATACATTATTATCTAAAGCCATTAAATTACCAGGGTGCGGGTCGGCATGAAAGAAACCTAATTTAAATATTTGCTCTAATACACAATCAACACCAATAGAAACGAGTTTTTTTCTATCATATTTAGTATCATCAGGACTAATATCAGAGATTTTAATTCCTTCTATATATTCCATAGTTAATATATTTTTTGTGCTGTACTCTTCGTAGATTTTAGCTATTTTTATATTTTTATTATTTTTGAAAAACTTTTGGAATTTTATAGTATTATTTTTTTCAAAATTAAAATCCAATTCTTGTAAAAGCTGATTTTTAAAAGCTTTTATTAATTTCTCAGGTCTTATTAAAGCAAACTCTTCATTATATTTTTCTAGTATAGAAGAAAGCCAAGTTATTATTTCAATATCATTAAGTATATTTTCTTCTATGTTTGGTCTTTTTACTTTTATAGCAACTTTTTCGCCTGTTTTTAATACAGCAGTATGCACTTGAGAAATTGAGGCACTTGCTTTAGGGGTAGTATCAAAAGATTCAAAAGCTTCGCTTATAGGTTTTTGTAATTCTTGTTCTACTATTGCTACAGCTTCTTTTTCATCGAAAGGCTTAACATTGTTTTGAAGTTTTTTTAATTCATCAATAATGTCTTTTGGAAGTATATCGCTTCTGTTTGAAAGTATTTGACCTAATTTTACAAATGTGGTTCCTAGTTCTTCGCAGGCCATTCTTATTCTCTGACCTCTGCTATAACCTCTTAAATCTATGCCTTTATATTTTACATTGAATTTCTGTATTGGATTTTTTACCAATTTTAATATAGGCGTAACAGCAATTATATCTTTAAAACCATATGCTATTATAACTGATATAATTTCTTTTGTTCTATTTAAAGACTTTTTCCCCTTCACAATATGCCCCAATTATTTAATTATTAGTATTGTTTATAATTTACTGCTGATTGTTTATTTTGCTTTTTAATTCTTCTAATTCTTTTTTTATAGCATCATATTCTTCTTTTTTTACGTAACCAGCTTTATCCATAGTAGTTTTTATTCTCTCATCTAAATACTGAGTTATTTCTTCTTTAGTTTCATTAGCCTTAGTAACCATTTCTTTTACAAATTTTTCGCCTTCTTCTGTGCTCATGTTCTTATCTTTTATAAACTCTTTTGCAGCCTCTTCTACTTTTTCTTTTCCTTTAAGCATAAATCCTATACCAGTATAAATGCCAGATTTTATTTCATCAGAAATACCCATAATTATTCCCCCTTGAAAATTATTAGTTTGTTTTAATATTATCTTTTTTTTTAATAAAAAGTCAACACTCTTAAATTACATATTGGTACTTTTTTGAATTATATTTTATTAGATAACATAATTTTTTTATTAAGATATTTAATTTTGCTATTGCAATATTATTAGAAGTATTATATAATAGATACTAAAATAAGATAAGGAGAAGATGTATGAAGTCATTTTTCAAACATTTCAATCAAACTAACATATCTATTATTCTCCTATCTCTCATTATTATCCTGTAAAGTTTCTTTTTATAAAAAAATACACACATACAAAAAATAAAAAAATAATAAATTGTATTCTGTTATATTTGTATATATTTATAATACTATATATAGAATCTAGTAGATTTTAGGAGATTTTTATGCAATTGAATGGTTCAGATGTTTTAATTGAAGTTTTAATAGAAGAGGGGGTAGACACTGTATTTGGTTATCCTGGCGGAGCTGCTTTAAATATATATGATGCTATTTATAAATATAGAGATAAAATAAAGCATATAATGCCTGTTGATGAGGCAGGAGCTTGTCATGCTGCTGATGGATATGCAAGAGCAAGCGGAAAAACAGGAGTAGTAATTGCAACAAGCGGTCCTGGAGCTACTAACTTGGTAACACCATTAGCTACAGCATATATGGATAGTGTGCCTTTGGTGGCAATTACAGCTAATGTACCTACAAGTTTAATAGGTAAAGATTCTTTTCAAGAGGTTTATATTGCTGGAATAACAATGACTATCACTAAACATAATTTTGTTGTTAGAGATATTAAAGATTTGGCTGATACTATTAGAAAAGCTTTCTATATAGCAAATACTGGAAGAAAGGGACCTGTTTTAATAGATATACCAAAAAATATAACTGTAGCAGAAACAGAATTCGTAAGCAAACAAAAAATTACTCCAAAACAGCTTCAAATAAGCTCTGAAGATGAAAACACTATAAAAGAAGTAGCAAAATTGATAAATGAATCTAAAAAGCCTATTATATATTTTGGCGGAGGAGCTAAAGATTCAAGCGATAAATTAAGAGAGTTCATGATTAATACTAATATTCCTTCAGTACATACTTTAATGGGGGCTGGTGTATTAGGATATAATGATAAATTAAATATAGGACTTTTGGGAATGCATGGCTCTGCTACTGCTAATAAGGTTATGAATGAAGCTGATTTGATACTTGCTATTGGTACTAGATTTAGCGATAGGGTTGCTTTGAATACTTCTAAATTTGGAGGAAGTGCTAAAAAGGTGCATATAGACATTGACAGAAGTGAGATTAATAAAAATGTTAATGTTGATTATAGTATAATAGGTGATTTGAATGATGTATTAGATAGATTTAATAAACTTGTAAAAAGAGTGAAAGATGATGAATGGGTAAAATATTTATCTGATTTAATATCAAAAGAAAAAGAAGAGAATTTTAAAAGAAATACAAATAAAGACGGCATTTATCCTAGCAGAGTTATGAATATAATAGGGGATAAAACTAAAGATGAAGCTATTTATGTTACCGATGTAGGTCAGCATCAAATGTGGGCTGTTCAATATATACGCCATACTAAGCCAAGGAGTTTTATAACTAGCGGAGGTTTGGGAACTATGGGTTTTGGATATGGGGCTGCTTTAGGTGTTCAGGTTGCTAAGCCAGATAGGAGAGTAATACATATAACAGGTGACGGCTCTTTTTATATGAACTTAAATGAGGTAGCTACTGCTGTTGAATATAATTTACCTATTATAACAATAATACTTAATAATAGTACATTAGGTATGGTAAGACAGTGGCAGACAATATTTTATGAATCTAGATATTCAAGCACTGATATCAATAAAAAAATGGATTATGTTAAAGTTGCTGAAGGGTTTGGAGCTAAAGGGTTTAGATGCGAAACTATAGGCGAATTTGAAAGTGCTTTTGAAGAGGCATTAAAATGTAAATGTCCTGTTTGGATAGAATGTGTTATAGATAAAGATTTGAGAGTTTTACCTATGATTCCAGCTGGCGGAACTATAGATGATATAATAGTAGATTAAAAAATAGTAGGAGCAAAAAATGAATAACAAACAAAGAAGGGTTTTAGTTTTATTTGTAGATAATAGTTCTGGTGTATTAAATAGAATAACTTTATTATTTAGTCAAAAGGGATTTAATATAGAAACTATTACTTGTTCAGTAACTTGTGTGCCTAGCATATCAAGAATGACTATAGTTACAGATGGAGATGATTTGCATATTACACAGATTATGAAACAAGCTTCTAAACTTATAGAGGTTCATTCTGTTCATTTAATAGACCATTGTAACAGCATAATAAGAGATTTGTTGTTGGTAAAAATAGAAATAGATGATTCAAATAAACGCAGAGTTTGTGATATAACAAATGCTCATAATGGACTTATACTTGATATAGGAAGTAAAAGCATGATAGTTGAAATTACCGCTTCTGCTTCTATAATAGACGGCTACTTAGAAGCGTTAAAAGATTTCAATATATTAGAGCTTTCAAGGACAGGTGTAACATCTATACAGCTGGGTGATGATGTTCCTGATATGAATATAATAAATAATTTTGAGTTTTGATAATTTATAATAAATATTTTAATAAACTAAAAACAAATATTAAGGAGAAATAAAATGATAAAAAAATATTATGATGCTGATTGTAATCTAGGATTATTAGACGGAAAAACTATAGCTATAATGGGATACGGCAGTCAAGGACATGCTCATGCTCAAAACCTAAAAGACAGCGGAATGAATGTTATAGTAGGACTTAGAAAAGACAGTGCTAATTGCAAAAAAGCTGAAGAGGCAGGATTTAAAGTAATGGAAGTATCAGAAGCTGCTAAGCTTGCTGATATAGTAATGATGCTTGTACCAGATGAGGTTGCTGCTGATATTTATAATAGTCAGGTAGCTCCATATATGAAAGAGGGCAATGTATTAATGTTTGCTCATGGATTTAATATTCATTTTCAATTTGTAGTACCTGCTAAAGATATAGATGTAATAATGGTAGCTCCAAAAGGACCTGGACACACTGTAAGAAGTCAGTATTTAGAAGGAAGAGGTGTTCCTAGTTTAATAGCTGTTTATCAAGATAAAAGCGGAAGAGCTAAAGATTATGCATTAGCTTATGCTTCTGGAATAGGTGCAGGACGTGCTGGTATACTTGAGACTACTTTCAGAGAAGAAACTGAAACTGACCTTTTTGGTGAGCAAGCTGTATTATGCGGTGGTGTTACAGAGCTAATGAAAGCTGGTTTTGACACTTTAGTAGAAGCAGGTTATGAACCAGAAATGGCTTATTTTGAATGTATACATGAAATGAAGTTAATCGTTGATTTAATATATTCCGGCGGTTTTGCTATGATGAGATATTCTATTTCAAACACTGCTGAATACGGCGATTACAGAACTGGCAGAAGAATGATAACAGATGAAACTAGAAAAGAGATGAAAAAAGTATTGAGAGAGATACAAGACGGAACTTTTGCTAGTGAGTTTATTCAAGAGTTTAGTGCAGGACGCAAGGCTAAATTTAATGCTACTAAGAGATTAGAGAGTGAGCATAAATTAGAGAAAGTCGGTGCAGAGTTAAGAAAGATGATGAGTTGGATTAAAAAGTAAATTTTTATCTAGACTCAGTGTCATAATTAAATACTTTTTTAATCTAAGTTTTAGATTTTTATTTATTTAATAAATATTACAAAAATGTAAAACTTTAGTATTTGCGTTTTTTGCAACTTTTTGTGCGTCAAAAAAGTTGATAATAACAAATAGACAAAATGTAATTAGTTTAGTATAACTAAAAATTAAAAACAAAGTATTTGATTATACAATGGTTTATTTATAAAAGGTTTTAACAATGAGAAAGATTAAAATTTTTGATACTACTTTAAGAGATGGAGAGCAGTCTCCTGGTTGTACTATGAATTTGGCTGAAAAATTAGAGATGGCAGCTGAATTAGATAAATTAGGTGTTGATATCATAGAAGCAGGTTTTGCTATATGTTCTGATGATGATTTCAATGCTATAAGAGAAGTAAGTAAGGTTGTAGAAAATGCAAAATTGGTAAGCTTAGCAAGATGCAACAAAAAAGATATAGACAGAGCTTATGAGGCACTTGCTGAAGCAAAACACCCTATGCTTCATACGTTTATAGCTACAAGTGATATACACTTAAAGCATAAATTAGAGATGACCAGAGAGCAAGTATTAGAAACTATAAAAGAATCTGTTTCTTATGCTAAAACCAAATTTGAGTTTATAGAGTTTTCTGCTGAAGATGCATCTAGAAGCGACAGAGAGTTTTTAGCAAAAGCTTATACTATAGCTATAGAAAATGGTGCTACTACAATAAATGTTCCTGATACTGTGGGATATACTACACCTATTGAAATGGCTGACTTAATAAAATATTTAAAAGAGAATGTTAAGGGTATAGAGAATGTTGATATATCTGTGCATTGTCATGATGATTTAGGACTTGGCACTGCTAACTCTTTATCTGCAGTGTTGGCTGGTGCTACTCAGGTAGAATGTACTATTAATGGTATAGGTGAGCGTGCCGGTAATGCTAGCTTGGAAGAGATTGTAATGGGGATAAAAACAAGAAAAGATTTTTATAATGCTTATACTGATATTAACACTAAACGCATTTATAAAGTTTCAAAATTATTATCTACAATTTCTGGTATGGTTGTTGCTCCAAATAAGGCTATAGTTGGTTCTAATGCTTTTGCTCATGAGGCTGGTATTCACCAACATGGAGTATTAAAAGAGCGTTCTACTTATGAGATTATGAATGTTGAAGATATAGGAATACCTCAAAATAAAATGGTGTTAGGAAAACATTCTGGTAAACATGCTTTTAAAGACAGAATTGAATCTTTGGGCTATGACATTGATGATAAAGTTTTGGAAGATAAGTTTACAGAGTTTAAAGCTTTGGCAGATAAGAAGAAGATAGTTACTGATTCTGATATTGAAGCATTGTTAATAGGAAATACAAATATAGAAAATCCTACATATACATTAAAAAGCTTTATGGTTAATGACAGTGATTCAATATCTTCTTTTGCTTCTGTTTCTATAGTTGATAATAAAGATAATATTGTAGAGGCTATAGGAAAAGGAAATGGACCTATTGATGCGGCATTTGGAGCTATTGACTCTGTAACATCAAATAGAGCTAAATTGGTTACATATAGTATTAATGCTATTACAGAAGGTGAAGATGCTTTAGGAGAGGTTATTGTGAGACTTGCTTCTGATGATAAAACAGTTATTGGAAGAGCTGTAAATACAGATATTATAAAGGCAAGTTTGATGGCTTATATTAATGGTTTGAATAAATTATAATTTTTATATAGGGCTTATGCAATTTTTAATATTGTAGAAGCCCTTTTTTATGATATAATTGTAAATCATTTTTATGTAAACTAAAGTAATTGTGTTTTGTTAGTTTTTTATGAATGTATGTTGTAATTTTTATAAATAAAAAATATATATTAATAAAATATATTTTTATAATACCTAAATTTAAAAATGCAGTTCTTTTGGTTCTTTTATACCAATACCGAAAGGTACCTACTCGGTAAAAGAACTGGGG